>OGPZ01001169.1_pt1 | contig 19559 bp, 8 predicted proteins | sample 1553111 | NCBI WGS metagenome assembly OGPZ01 (sample SAMEA2579968, study PRJEB22360) | human gut metagenome
GCCCTTAATACAAGCATAATATAAATTTTTACCAACACGTTTTGTCCTATAACCCCAAAATGATTACACATTTTGTCATAGCCCCTTTTTTGTCTGTAATTCGCCCGTGAAAAAATCCCTGCCGGAAGGCAGGGATTCTGGTGCGAGCGAAGGGACTCGAACCCTTATGCACGGGGCGCAGGATCCTAAATCCTGTGCGTCTACCAATTCCGCCACGCTCGCATGATATGCTTTCTATTATAAATCAGGAGAGTGAAAAAGGTCAATAGGACAGGCTTTTCCGAAGGATTTCTGCATAAGCAGTAGAAAAGAATACGAATTTTTTCTATCGAAATTGATTTATATAGAATGAGATTATGGTATAATAGGAACAGGAAGTTTTTTAGGAAAGGGTTTAAGGAACGGAGGCTTTTAAAATGAAAAAATACGTTTGCAAAGTTTGCGGCTGGATTTATGATGAAGCTTTAGGTGATCCGGACAATGGAATCGCTCCGGGAACCAAATTCGAAGACCTGCCGGCTGACTTCGTCTGCCCGCTGTGCGGTGTAGGCAAGGATGAATTCGAAGAAATCGAATAATTTTTGCTGGTGAAGAGCGGCGTCCTTACGGGCGCTGCTTTTTAGCTATCTTGATTGTCAATGATTGTTATTTTATTTCACAAAATTACTTGACAATAATTGTTAATGGCGCTATTATAATAACGTAAACAAAAGAGAGGCCGTCAAGGCCGTGATGACCTCACTCATTGTTGCCGTTCTTTCTCAACAAGTCAACACCTCGGAAAAGCCTCCTGCCAGGAGGTTTTTTCAATGCCTGAAAACAGAAGATCCAATCAAAAAAGAGGCTATAGCAAAATGATTCTTCATTCTGCTATGGCCTCTTTTACGTTCAAGTCCGCCTCCTGTGCATGGCAGAGGAGGTATCAGGATTCCGCTGGGAAGGGGAATTCATAGACTATTATCATCTTATTTTTGCGATTTGTCAATCTCAAGAAGGAGCTGCGTCCTGCTGTGGACGTGGAATTTCTTGTACAGCTCTGTCAGATGTTTCTTGATTGTAGTGAGTTCATCGGCGATTTCCTTGTTCGTCCAGCCATCCCTGACGCGGCTGATGATCAATTGTTCTCTTGGTGTCAGCGTCGTCTCCTCCAGTGCTTTTTCTGAGATCGGAGTGATTGCCATTTTCCTTGCCTGCTGCAGGAATTGGGCGTAGACAGGATCAGAAGCGAGCGGAAGGAGCAGGGGCTTCAGTATGTTGTAATGTTCAATGAAAGGCATGATGAAGTAGTCCTGCAGGGACTCATGCAGAGCGGACTTCAGGAGCGCTGATGCTTCCTGTGCTTTCCCGAAGTACTGGAGCGCACCGATGCGTGCAATGGCATCGTAGCAGCGGCTCATCTGCGAAGCATTCGCTGACGGATAGGGATCCTTCGTTTCTGTCGTATGGAGGATCAGATTATACTTCCTGAGGCTCAGATTCAGCCTGTGACGGACAGACTGTCGCATCGTCCGCAGGGCATTGTACTCAGGGAGCTCATTGATGGTGTCGATCAGGTGCTCCTGCTTGGGAGACGGTTCTTCCAGAAGCGATGACATATGGATGGCAACCATATCGAGGGATGTTTTCGTCAGGTCATCAGAGATAGCAGCTTTGAGCTTCTTGTACAGCTTCTTCCAGTCCTTGAATTCATAAGCTGTTTTTCGGATGAGAGCAACGCGCGGGTAAAGGAACAGGGCTATAATGGCGCGCTGCTGCCGATCGATGGTATTCCAGGGAGACTTGAGGAAATGAAGAAGGATTTCGTCAGCTGTATCAATATTTCCCTGCATATAGTTCAGTTCGGCTTCAGCGGAAGAGTGCCAGAGTCGTCCGTCGCAGTCTTTGATGATAAGGCCGCAGATATCATAGATGCTCTGCAGTGTGTGGACATTTTCCAAAAGTGTGCCGCTCCTCCTGTAATAAAAGCCAAGCTGTCCCACGACGCCCCTGAAAATGCCCTGGAAGTAGTCGCGCGGCAGCTTCACTTCATTTTCCTTGCAGAAGGAAAGGAGTTTCCGAAGATCAGCTTCTACCATACCTGAATCAGGCAGGGAATCGAGAGCTTCCAGGAAGAGGAAGCGTGCATTTTCTTCCGATGATGGTTCCCAGTCTGCCGGGAGATTGATCATCAGGATGTCTCTTTCTTCGCGGGCATCCTGCGGCGAAGCGATCAGGTTGATAGCCAGGAGGATGAGAGCGCAGGCATTGAAATTCCTTGCTCTTTCAACAGGCGTCGCATTGCGAAGAATTTGACGAAGTTCCTGCGGAGAATGTTTGTATAGGACAGAAAGCCCGCCTTCTGAAATGATGCGGAGCGCCGTGGGATAAGCTTTCCCCTTAAGCGCCAGTGTCAGTGCATAGCCGTAATTCTTTTCATGCAGTTCCCATTTGGCTGCCCGCATGTATGCGTTCTTCTGCCAGTGCCAGGATTCAGCCTTGAATTTTCCCTGCAGGTACTCGCGGAAGACGGGATGGAAAGCGTACGTTCCTTTGGAATGCTCGTAAGCCATGAACGGATTTCTTGCCCAGTGGACGAGAAGACGCTTCATCGTCTTTGCATTCTGGCAGATGGATTCAGCCTGCGTCTTGGAGAATCTGGGGAAAAGGGAAAAAATCGTGCAGACTTCCTGCTCCTTCTTTGAGAGAGAGAGGGATGTCTGTTCAATCAGGTGGTAAAGGGTATCCTTATCCTTGGAAGAAAAGAGAGAAATATCAGGCGTGCGAAGTTTCCTGAAATTTCTGATGCCTTTGCTGATTGCGAAAAGTTCATTGTCCTTGACAGCTTCATAGGCAATAGAATGGTTCAGATAAGCGATTTCCCATTTTCCTTCAGAATTTTTGCGGAAGACAAAAGCGCAGCGCTGGTAAGCCCGCAGGTACATTTTATAGGATGGGTCTGTTTCCTCAAGAGCAGAAATCTGGACAAGCCAGAGTTTTCATCAAGAGGATAAATCAATTCCCTTTCTTCGCTCATGTGGCAGGGAATCAGCTGGTCTTTTCCCTGACGGAAAATGCGGGCGACGGTGTCCCGGCCGACCGCATTCATTTCACGTCCGGCGCCAAGCCAGACGACATCGGGTGCAAGATGGTCTATGAGCGGTTCTATATCCATGTCCTCGATATAGGCATGAAGGATATGCCTGCCAAGGATTAGAACTTCTTCAGAGGTATCCATGAGTCCTCCTTTTTGCCATAAGTCTGGTCATTCATTGAGAGAGCAATCGTGCTCTATTCTAAAAGTGTATACTAAGGTATACTACCTAAGTACTTTTTCTCTTTATATACTATAAATGGAAAACTAGGCTTTGTCTATAAATTATATGTTTTGTATGACTAAAAAGTTTTAGTACTTATCAAAAAATCAATTGGAGGAGTGATTTTTTACGATAAGTCAAGTGGGGGGGACGGAGGATGCGGCAATAAAAAAAGATGATCTCTGGAAGTGGATCATCTTTTTTTATTGTATTGATTGTATGAACTGCAGGAAAAAACCGCCCTGGCCTGGGCGGTTTCAATGTTTCAATTATTTTGCAGCTGCTGCATCATCAATGACAGCGGTGCAGTGCGGGCAGCGGGTAGCATCGTCAGCGATAGCTTCGCGGCAGAACGGGCACTTGCGGACTTCCTTGGCCGGAGCCTTCGGGAAGAAGTGATTCATCTGCTTGATGATGAGGAAAATAACGAATGCAACGATCAGGAAGTCAATGACGGAATTAATGAATTCGCCATAAGCGATGACCGGAACGCCAAGTTCCTTTGCTTCTGCTACGGTGGAAACCGGAATCGAGCTCAGCGGGATGAAGAGATTGGAGAAATCAATCCCTCCCAGAAGATAGCCGATTGGCGGCATAATCACGTTTGTCACCAAGGACGAAACGATTTTCCCGAAAGCGGCACCAATAACAACGCCGACAGCCATATCGACTACATTGCCGCGGAGTGCGAACTCCTTAAATTCTTTGAGCATACCCATGAGGGAAACATCTCCTTTCACTCTTCTAGAGCGTATTGATATTGTTAAATTTATTGTAGCATACTTTTTTACAACATAGTAATAGAAAAATTGAAAAAATTCGAACAAGTTTTTAGTTATTTTTATGAAGTACAATAAAAAACGCATAAGTTGACAAATTTTCAACACGAAAGTTATTATTTATTAGAAAATAATGTGAATGAGGGTGGAGGGCAATGGATAAGTCAGGATAAGATGTCTTGTAAAACCGCCTCAAAAGGTTGAAACGATTTATTGTAACTTATGAATCATGCAATCCATAAATGCATATCCATAAAAATGCATCAATTCATATTGAACACTAAATATTATTTTCATATATATTATTTATTAAAATGGAAATTAATACCAATTTATCACAGGCTATTGAATTTAGCGTTTTGAGTGGGTAAAATGTGAACATAAGCCGTGCACAAAAGGAGTGAAAGATCAACCGGTGCACAGCAGGCCGTCCGGAGGAATGGACGGCTCTGCCTTTTGTTGATCACGAGGGAGGACTCTATGAAACATATACGCAAAGTATTGGTAGCAAACAGAGGCGAAATCGCCATTCGAGCGTTCCGAGCCTGCAGGGAACTTGGCATCCGCACGGTAGCCATTTATTCCAAGGAAGATATTCTGTCCCTGCACAGAAACCGCGCTGATGAAGCATACCTGGTAGGCGCTGGCGATAAGCCGGTCGATGCTTACCTGGATATTGAAGATATCATCCGCATCTGCAAGGAACACAATGTAGATGCTGTCCATCCGGGCTACGGATTCCTTGCTGAAAATGCGAAACTGGCTCAGCGCTGCGAAGAAGAAGGCATTACATTCATCGGACCGCACGTAGAACACCTCATCATGTTCGGCGACAAGGTCAATGCCCGCATCCAGGCTGAAAAAGCAGGCATCCCGATGATTCCGGGTACCAAGGGCGCTGTCCATGATTTCTCTGAAGTCAAGGAATTTGCTGAGAAGTACGGTCTGCCTGTCATGATCAAAGCTGTCAATGGCGGCGGCGGACGCGGCATGCGTAATGTCGACAGGATGGAAGATCTGGAAGAAGCGTACAACCGCGCTCGTTCCGAAGCGAAGATGGCATTCGGTGATGATGAAGTCTATGTAGAAAAATGCATCATGAACCCGAAGCACATCGAAGTCCAGATTCTTGGTGATGAACACGGCCATGTCGTTCATCTTTTCGAAAGAGACTGCTCCATCCAGCGCCGTCATCAGAAGGTCATTGAAATGGCTCCTGCATGGTCTCTTCCGCAGAGCCTGCGCGACAAGATCAATGAAGCAGCTGTCAAACTGATGAAGAATGTCAATTATGTCAATGCAGGCACTGTTGAATTCCTCGTCGACCAGGATGAAAAGCATTTCTACTTCATCGAAGTCAATCCGCGTGTACAGGTAGAACATACCGTCACTGAAATGATCACGGACGTCGATATCGTAAAGACACAGATCCTGATTGCAGAAGGCTACTCTCTGGAAAGTCCGGAAATCGGCATCGGCAAGCAGAGTGAAATCTGGTTCAAGGGCGTTGCCATCCAGTGTCGTATTACGACCGAAGATCCGCAGAACAACTTCATGCCGGACACAGGCAAGATCATTGCATACCGTTCCGGCGGCGGCCCGGGCATCCGTCTCGATGCCGGCACCGCATATACAGGCGCAGTCATTACGCCGTATTATGATTCCCTCCTCGTAAAAGTCACCGCGCATTCCCTCCATGCAAAGGACACGATTCACAAAATGCTCCGCTGCCTGGATGAATTCCGCATTTCAGGCGTCAAGACAAATATTTACTTCCTGCAGAATATGCTCCGTACCCGCGATTTCCAGGAAGGTCTCTGCGACGTCAACTACATCGACAGAAACCCATGGCTGCTGCAGGAACCGGATACCGTTTCCGACAGAGGCACAAGACTTCTGACCTACATCGGCGATATCACGGTCAATGGCTATGCAGGCGCAGGCCATCAGGACAAACCGGACTTCGCTCCTGCTCCGGTGCTCGATGCTTCTCATGAAACTGCACCGAAGGGCACCCGCCAGCTCCTTGATGAACTGGGACCGGAAAAATTCGCTAAATGGGTCATGGACCGCAAGGAAGTCATGTTCATGGATACCACCTACAGAGATGCGCACCAGTCTCTGCTCGCTACCCGCGTAAGAACGCATGATATCATGAACGCCATCCATTACACCGCTGTCCATGTACCGCAGCTTTTCTCCTTTGAAAACTGGGGCGGCGCTACATTCGACGTAGCTTACCGTTTCCTCGATGAAAGCCCTTGGGACAGACTGCGCCAGATGAGAGAAGCAGCTCCGAACATTCTCTTCCAGATGCTGATACGCGGCGCCAACACGGTCGGATATACGAACTATCCGGAAAATGTTGTCCGTCACTTCATCGACCAGGCTGCTGATGCAGGCGTCGACGTATTCCGCGTATTCGACTGCCTGAACCAACTGAACCACATGACCGTCTCCATCGATGAAGTCAGAAAGAAAGGCAAGCTCGCAGAAGCATGCTTCTGCTACACCGGCGATATCATGGATCCGAACCGTCAGAAGTACTCCCTGAAGTACTATACGGATCTCGCCAAGGAAATGGAAAAAGCCGGCGCAAACATCATTGCTATCAAAGATATGGCAGGCCTCCTCAAACCGGAAGCTTCTTATGCCCTGATTTCCGCACTGAAGGATGCAGTAGACCTTCCGATCCACCTCCACAGCCATGAAGGCGGCGGATGCACGCTCTACTCTTATGCAAAGGCCGTCGATGCCGGCGTAGATATCGTCGACGTCGCAACAGGCGCTCTTTCCGGCGGCACAAGCCAGCCGTCCATGACATCCATGTACTATGCGCTGCAGGATAACCCGCGCCAGCCGCACCTGGATATCGATGCACTCGAAACCATCGATCGTTACTGGCAGGGAGTACGCCCGTACTATGCAGGCGTCGATTCCAAGATGTGCAGCCCGAACACCACACTCTACCAGCATGAAATGCCTGGCGGACAGTTCAGCAACCTGCGCCAGCAGGCAACCGCTGTAGGCCTCGGCGAACGCTGGCCGGAAGTCTGCCGCATGTATGCAAGAGTCAACATGCTCTTCGGCGATATCATCAAAGTTACACCGTCCTCCAAAGTTGTCGGCGATATGACACTCTTCATGGTTCAGAACAACCTGACCGAAGAAGACATCTATGAAAAGGGCGCAGCACTCGATTTCCCGCAGTCCGTTGTTGATTTCTTCGACGGCAAGCTCGGCATTCCGTACGGCGGATTCCCGGAAAAACTCCAGAACATCATCCTTCGCGGAGCCAAACCGCACCTTGAAAGCCATCCGGCTGATGTAGACTTCGAAAAAGTCAAATTTGAAATGAAGGAAAAACGCCTCCCGACCAGGGAAGAAGACGTATCCTCCTACTGCATCTACCCGAAAGTATTCTCCGACTACATGGAACGTTACCATAAGTACGGCGACCTCTCCATCCTCGACACACCGACATTCTTCTTCGGCATGAAACCGGGCGAAGAAATCTGCGTCAACGTCGAAGAAGGCAAGATGCTGCTCCTCCGTCTGAACAACATCACAAAACCGGACGCAGAAGGCAACCGCGAGCTCCAGTTCGAACTGAACGGCATGCCGCGCGAAATCAAGATCCACGACAAGCACGTCGCAGAAGCAAGCGCTTCCTCCCAGAAAGCCGATAAGGATGTTCCAGGCGAAGTAGGCGCAACCCTCTCCGGCTCCGTCGTCAAACTCCTCGTTGAAAAAGGCGCCTCCGTCAAGAAAGGCGACCCGATCGTTGTTACCGAAGCCATGAAGATGGAAACCACCATCACCGCTCCGATCGACGGCATCATCAGCGAAATCCGTGTCAAAGCAGGCCAGAGAATCGAATCCGGCGATCTGCTCATGATTATTGAATAAGAATAAACATTCAAGTGAAAAGGCTGTGAAATGCAATTACGCATCTCGCAGCCTTTTTGTTATGGCTATAAGTATATAAGAATAAAGGAAGCAATCGCCGTGAAGAATAGAAATGAAAAAGAAAGGTGTGAAGACAGAAGAGCGAACACGGATCCGCATCGCTTATATCTTTTACTATTTATAATGCCAAAAAGGAGGGCATGAGCTCTTTTGAAAGAGGGGATGTCTTTTTATATTTCCTCCATCATTTTTCTTTGGAAATGCCGGTTCAAAGTCAATATAGTATCTTGCGTTTTGACAGTTTGAATGCTAAAATGAGCTAGAACATTTCAAATTGAATTTGTCAAGAGAAAATTAAGTATAAAGATAAATTCAATAGCAAGAAAAAACATTTTTATAAAAGAAAATAATTTAAGCTCATTATTCAAGTTTTCTCGATACTATTTAAGAATCGAAAGGTTGCAATTTTATGTCTTTTATAGTAAAATTTAACTTTGCAACGGTTCTTATTTGTATATAGTAAATAGTCAAGAGTCTTATAGGAGAATAGCAAGGTACATGAATTTCTGTGGCCCTTGCTTATTTTTTCCGAATAAGCGCGAATTGAGTGTTTGAAATGAAAGGGTGAGGCGAGGAATGCCCAAAAGCAAGATGTTCAGACCTGTGCAGGTTGGCAAGAAGAAGAGATACACCTATGCCAGATCGCAGGAAGTCCTGAAGATGCCACATTTGCTCGATCTGCAGACAAAGTCCTATGAATGGTTCTGCAGAGAGGGTCTCAAAGATGTATTTGCAGATATTTCCCCGATTGAGGATAGTGCACACAAGTGGGCACTTCATTTCGGCGATTATTATTTCGGTCAGGGCAAATACAATATTGAGCAGTGCAAGGCGAAAGATGTGAACTATTCTGCACCTCTGTACGTCAAGGTCCGTCTGGAAAACAAAGAAACCGGCGAATTGAAGGAACATGATCTGTTCATGGGGGATTTCCCAGTCATGACGGATACGGGCACGTTTATCATCAACGGTGCGGAACGTGTAATCGTCTCCCAGCTCGTCCGTTCCCCGGGCGTCTACTACAAGAAGGAAAGAGATGCCTTTGATAAGGAAATCTATTCCGCACAGCTGATCCCGAACCGCGGTGCCTGGATTGAACTTGAATCGGATCCGTCTGGTTCTCTTTCCGTTCGTATCGACCGCAACCGCAAGATGCCGGTTACTGTCCTGATCCGTGTTCTCGGATACTCCACCAATGAAGAAATCCTTGAATTATTCGATCACGACATCCACATCGAAAAGACGCTGGAAAAAGACAGCACAACGGACAGAAAGTCCGCTCTGATTGAAATTTACCACAAGCTTCGCCCGGGCGAACCGGCAACAGAAGAAAGCGGCGCTACACTGCTGCACAATTTCTTCTTTGACCCGCGCCGCTATGATCTGGCTAAGGTTGGCCGTTACAAGCTGAACAAGAAGCTGTCCTGGAGAAACCGTCTCCTCGGCCACAAGACTGAAGGCCCGATCGTCAACATGGAAACCGGCGAAGTCGTCATTGAAGCAAACAGCATCATTGATGATGAAGCTATCGCAAAAATTGAAGAAAGCGGAGTATTCAACGGCAACGGCCAGGTTGAAATCATGACCCAGAAGGATGACGGAACACCGGTCAAGGTGATCTGCTCTTCCGGCAACCGTGAAGATAACTTCCGTACACTGGAAAACTGCGACATCATCGCATGCATCGATTACCTGCTGAACATGATGCAGGGCTATGGCAAGAGCGATGATATCGACCATCTCGGCAACCGCCGCGTACGCTGCGTAGGCGAACTGCTGCAGAACCAGTTCCGCATCGGCCTGACCCGTATGGAAAGAGTCCTTCGTGAAAGAATGACCACCCAGGATCAGGACAAGATGACCCCGCAGGCTCTTGTCAACATCCGTCCTGTTGTTGCAGCTATCAAGGAATTCTTCGGAAGTTCCCAGCTGTCCCAGTTCATGGACCAGACTAACCCGCTGGCAGAACTGACTCATAAACGCCGTCTGTCCGCATTGGGACCTGGCGGTCTGTCCCGTGAACGCGCAGGGTTCGAAGTCCGCGACGTTCATTATTCCCACTATGGACGCATGTGCCCGGTAGAAACGCCTGAAGGCCCGAACATCGGTCTGATTTCCTCGCTGTCCAACTACGGGATCATCAATAAATACGGCCTGATCGAAACGCCGTACCGTCAGATCGTTGATGGAAAGGTTACGAACGAATGCAAGTACGTAACCGCTGATATCGAAGAAGACAAGATCATCGCGCAGGCCAGTGAACCGCTGGATGCAGAAGGTTATTTCGTTCATAAGAACGTAGCCAGCCGCCGCGGCGCTGACGTGCTCGAAGCTGAACCAGACGAAGTCGACTTGATGGACGTATCCCCGAAACAGGTCGTTTCCATCGGCACATCCCTGATTCCATTCCTCGAACATGATGATACGAACCGCGCACTGATGGGTGCTAACATGCAGCGTCAGGCAGTTCCGCTGCTCCGTCCGGAAGCTCCGCTCGTCGGAACCGGTATGGAATGGGTAGCCGGCCAGGACTCCGGTGTCTGCATCCTCGCCAAGAGAGGCGGCACTGTTGAAAGAGTCACCGGTCGTCAGATCATTGTCCGCGCTGACAATGGCGAGCTCGATACCTACGATCTCATTAAATTCATGCGTTCCAACCAGTCCACCTGCATCAACCAGCGTCCGGTAGTATTCAAGGGCGACCGTGTTGAAGTTGGTTCCACACTGGCTGACGGCATGGCAACAGACGGCGGGGAACCGGCCCCCCGCCACAACCGGGGACGAACATTCGTATCCTGGGAAGGGTACAACCACGAAGACGCCGTTCTGATCTCCGAACGTCTCTGCAAGGACGATCTCTACACCTCCATCCATATTGAAGAATACGAATGCGATGCAAGAGACACCAAGCTGGGCGCAGAAGAAATTACCCGCCAGCTGTCTTCTGTTTCTGAAGACGCTGTCAAATACCTCGACGAAAACGGCATCATCATGATCGGTGCTGATGTTCGTCCTGGCGATATTCTGGTCGGCAAGGTCACCCCGAAGGGCGAAACCGAACTGACTCCTGAAGAAAGACTCCTCCGCGCTATTTTCGGCGACAAGGAAAGAGAAGTCCGCGATACATCCCTGCGTGTTCCGCATGGTGAATTCGGCAAGGTTGTCGATGTCAAAGTCTTCACCCGTGAAAACGGCGATGAACTGGCTCCTGGCGTCAACAAGCTCGTCCGCGTATACATTGCTCAGAAACGTAAGATCCGTGAAGGCGACAAGATGGCCGGCCGTCACGGCAACAAGTGCGTATGCTCCAGAATTCTTCCAGTCGAAGATATGCCGTTCACACCAGACGGTCGTCCTGTCGACCTGGTTCTGAACCCGCTGGGCGTACCATCCCGAATGAACATCGGACAGATTCTGGAAATCCACCTGTCCTGGGCCTGCCACATGCTCGGCGAAGAAATTCACGAAGCACTGAAGGATCCGGCTCAGTACAAGATCATGGAACAGCGTCTGCGCGACTGCGGATATGATTTCGATCAGTATGGCATGCCTGAACCGACCGAATCCGGTATCCATATCGCAACCCCGGTATTCGACGGCTGCCGCGATGAAGACCTCGCAGCAACACTGAAAGCAGCTGGCCTGCCGGCTAATGCAAAGACTGATCTTTATGACGGCCGTACCGGTGAAAAACTGGACAACCAGGTCACCATCGGCTGGAAATACATGCTGAAGCTCCATCACCTCGTTGATGACAAGATTCATGCTCGTTCCACTGGTCCATACTCCCTCGTTACCCAGCAGCCACTGGGCGGCAAGGCTCAGTTCGGCGGCCAGCGCTTCGGCGAAATGGAAGTCTGGGCACTCGAAGCTTACGGCGCAGCTTACACACTGCAGGAAATCCTGACCGTCAAGTCCGATGATGTCATCGGCCGTGTCAAGGCATATGAAAAGATCTTCAAGGGCGAAGACATCCCGAGCCCGGGCGTTCCGGAATCCTTCAAGGTTCTCATGAAAGAACTTCAGTCCATCGGCCTGGATGTCCGCATCCTGAACGAAAATGGCGACGAAGTCGTTCTGAAGGAACTCGACGAAGAAGATATGGAACAGGGTTACGGCGGCGGAGAACGCTGGCACAGAGATGAAGTCAAGGAAGCTATGGAAGGCGACACTGCTGTCACCGAATCCAGAAATGCCATGGAATCTTCCATGACGGGCGCTCCGGCTGAATCCCTCCATGATGATGTAGCATCCTTCAACGATGCCCTTGAAGCTGAAGTCACAGCTCCCGCTTATGAAGAAGCAGGATTTAATGAAGAAGAACTCAATGGCGATTCCGGTCACGACGATGACCGTGACGAATAAGTCCGGAAAGGAGCGGTACACAATTGTTAGATGTAAACGAATTTGATTCCATGAAAATCGGCATCGCTTCTCCGGAAAAGATCCTCGAATGGTCCCACGGCGAAGTAACGAAACCGGAAACGATTAACTACAGAACCCTGAAGGCTGAAACCGATGGTCTCTTCTGCGAGAAAATTTTCGGACCGACAAAGGATTGGGAATGCAAATGCGGCAAATATAAGAAGATGCGTTATAAAGGCACCATCTGCGACAAGTGCGGTGTCGAAGTAACGAGCTCCAAGGTTCGCCGTGAAAGAATGGGCCACATTGCCCTGGCATGCCCCGTTTCTCATATCTGGTATTTCAAGGGTACCCCGTCCCGTATCGGATTGATCCTTGAAATCGCTCCGCGTCAGCTGGAAAGAGTTCTCTATTTCGCAGCTTACATCGTCCTGGATCCGGGAGACACCAACCTCTCCAAGAAACAGGTCCTGAACGAAACTGAATACCAGACTGCCGTTGCTACTTACGGCAAAGGCTCCTTCAAGGCTCAGATGGGCGCTGAAGCTATCCAGTACCTTCTGAAGGAACTGGATCTGCCGGCTCTCGAAAAAGCCCTGAAGAAGGAAATCGAAGAAGGCAGCGGCCAGCGCAAGGTAAAATGCATCCGCCGTCTGGAAGAAGTCGAAGCATTCCTTCATTCCGGCAACAAGCCTGAATGGATGATCCTGACCGTTCTTCCGGTCATTCCTCCGGATCTGCGCCCGATGGTTCAGCTCGATGGCGGCCGTTTCGCTACCTCCGACCTGAATGATCTCTACCGCAGAGTCATCAACAGAAACAACCGTCTGAAGAGACTTCTGGAACTCGGTGCTCCGGAAATCATCATCAGAAACGAAAAGCGTATGCTGCAGGAAGCAGTCGATGCGCTGATCGATAACGGCCGCCGCGGCAGAGCCGTATCCGGCCCGGGAAACAGACCGCTGAAATCCCTCTCCGATATGCTGAAGGGCAAACAGGGCCGTTTCCGTCAGAACCTGCTTGGTAAACGTGTCGACTATTCCGGACGTTCCGTTATCGTCGTAGGTCCTGAACTGAAAATGTACCAGTGCGGTCTGCCGAAGGAAATGGCAATCGAACTCTTCAAGCCATTCATCATGCATGAACTGATCAAGAGAGGCATCGTCATCAACCTGAAAGCTGCCCGCAAGAAAGTCGACAAGCTCGCTCCTGAAGTCTGGGATGTCCTTGGCGACGTTATCAAGGAACACCCGGTTCTCCTGAACCGCGCTCCTACACTTCACAGACTCGGTATCCAGGCATTTGAACCGATCCTCTGGGAAGGCCGTGCAATCAAACTGCATCCGCTCGTATGTCCGGGCTACAACGCCGACTTCGACGGTGACCAGATGGCATGCCATCTGCCGCTGTCCGTAGAAGCGCAGGCCGAAGCAAGAACGCTGATGCTTTCCATCAATAACATCCTTTCGACAAAAGACGGCAAGCCGGTTGCTATTCCTTCTCAGGATATGATCCTCGGATCCTATTACCTGACCATCGTGGAAACAGCAGCTGACAACAAAGTCGACTTCACGCCGGAAGAAAAAGCTGCTCATCCGGATGCTTCCTTCGATCCTGCCAAGGAATGGAAGAAGGCTGAAGATGAGATGGATACCTCCCATCTGCATGCTTACACTGGTTATGACGAAGTCATGCTGGCTTATGCACTGCACGAAATCCGTATCCATGATTTCATCAAAGTTCACATCCCGAAGGAAGACCGTCCGGACGGATTCAACGATGATGATTCCGATCTTGTCATTTCTACCCCGGGCCGCCTGATTTTCAACTATGCGATCCCGAGAGAACTCCGTTATTTCTACAAGCGTCATGAAAAGAGAGTCGACGAAAACGGCAATGTCACCGAAGTTGTCAACAACGGCCTCGGCGTCACCATCGGCAAGAAGCAGATGGGCAAGCTCGTCAACGACTGCTTCAAGAAGCTCGGCTTCAAGGCAACCGGCGATCTGCTTGACTCCGTCAAGTCCCTCGGCTTCCATTACGCTCTCGTATCCGGTATTTCCATCGGCATCTACGACGTAGCCGTTCCGCCTGAAAAGGATGGAATCCTCGAAGACGGCGATGAAAAGGTAGAACAGATCAAGAGATACTTCAGACGCGGCCTCATGACCGACGACGAAAGATACAGAAGAGTCGTCGAAATCTGGAGTGCAAAGACCGACGAAGTCGGCGCTGCTATGAAGAGCTCCATGAGAAAGTTCAACCCGCTGACCATGATGGCACAGTCCGGCGCCCGTGGTAACGACAACCAGATCAGACAGCTGGCCGGCATGCGCGGCCTGATCGCCGATACATCCGGTAAGACCGTTGAACTGCCAGTTAAGGCAAACTTCCGTGAAGGTCTGACCGTACTGGATTACTTCACATCTTCCCACGGCGCCCGCAAGGGTCTGGCCGATACCGCACTGCGTACAGCAGACTCCGGTTACTTGACCCGCCGTCTCGTCGATGTCTCCCAGGACGTCATCGTCCGCGAAGAAGACTGCGACGTACAGGTACTGAACTTCGACCGTGAAGAAGGCATCCTTGCATCCCGTCCGGATGTAAAGAACACCATTCTCGGCCTGAAACCGACACTCCTCGGATCCGTACTCGATGAAGACATCATCGACCGCAGAAGCGGTGAAATCCTCCTCGTCAAGGGCAAGACCCTCGATGCTGACGATGTCACCCTCCTGAACCGCCATCTGGTTGAATCCGTCACTGTCGTTATTCCAAGCGCTGATGCTGAACCGGAAACGAAGACATTCGACCTCGGCACCGCTGAAGCTGTCAAGGAATATGATCACGCTATGCGTCATCACCTGACCGTTCATTTCGCAGGCAAGGCTCTTGAAGAAGACGCTCTTGACCGCAGCGGAAATGTTGTTCTTACAGCAGGCACCGTCATTGATGCTGATGCTGCTGAAAAGATTCTGGCCGCTGACGTTCCGGTCATCCGTGTACGCATGGATGAATGTGAAGGCGTCGAAGTCATGAAGATCGAAGAAAACAACCGCCTGATCGAATCTCTGGCAGACCGCATCTCCGGACGCTGCCCGCTGGAAGATGTCGTGAACCCGCAGACTGGCGAAATCATCGCTAAGAAGAATGTGGAAATCACTGACGAACAGGCTTCTGAAATTGAAAAGTACTATGACAGACTGAAGATCCGCTCTATGCTGACCTGCCACTCTGCACACGGCGTCTGCGCTAAGTGCTACGGCAGAAACCTGGCAACAGGCCGTCACGTAGAAATCGGCGAAGCTGTCGGCATCATTGCCGCTCAGTCCATCGGCGAACCAGGTACACAGCTGACCATGCGTACATTCCATACCGGCGGCGTTGCTTCTGCAGAAGATATTACACAGGGTCTTCCACGTGTCGAAGAATTGTTCGAAGCACGTAAGCCGAAGGGCAATGCTATCATCTCCAAGATCAGCGGTACTGTATCCATTACAAGTGCTGAAGATAACCCGAACGTCAAGATTATCACGATCTCCAACGATGAACAGTCCGAAAGCGAAAAGATCCCGGTTGCCAAGAAGATCATTGTCCAGGATGGACAGCACATCGAAGCTGGCACACGTCTTTTCGAAGGCAACATCAACCCGCACGATATCCTCGAAGTACTGGGTGTCCAGGCTACTCAGGATTACATCGTCAACGAAGTCCAGAAGGTTTACCGCAGCCAGGGCGTTGAAATCAACGATAAGCACATCGAAGTCATCGCTCACCAGATGCTCCGTAAGATCAAGATCATCGAACCGGGCGATTCTGGCTGGCTCCCGGGCGAAGTCGTCGACATTGTCGCATACCGCGGCATGAACGGACGTCTGGAAGACGAAGGAAAGAAACCGTCCCAGGGCATCAACCTGCTCCTCGGCACGACAAAGGCAGCTCTTGCTACCGACTCCTTTCTCTCCGCCGCATCCTTCCAGGAAACGACCCGCGTTCTTACCGAAGCCGCTATCAAGGGCAAGGAAGATCCACTCCTCGGTCTGAAGGAAAACGTCATCATCGGCAAGCTGATTCCTGCCGGTACAGGCATGTCCCGTTACCGCAAGCTGAAAGTCGTTCACAATGCTGAACCTCCGGCTCCTGCAGAAAAAGCTGAATAATAATGACTCAAATACTGCAGCTCAAAAGGCTGCGGTATTTTTATTGCGGAAGAGGCGCCGGATTTATTTCCTGCGGGAATCTTTTTCACTTGAACAATCTCCCGTATTTCTCTAAAATAGAGAGAAAGGCTGTAATTGTATTGATAAAGGAGCCATTATGCTGCGTAAATATATAATCCGTCTGGCTCTTTCTGCTGCGCTTGTCTTAGGGGGCGCGGCCGGAGCCAGGGCGGATGATCTTGTGATTGACGGGCTGGGAAAGATTCCTCTGGGGAATGCGGTTACTGTACAGAACGGCAACGGGACTGACATCCAGAATTTCCTGAAGAAGGGCGCTGAAAGAAAAGGATATGGCAAGACGTCCAATGCTGCCATGTGGACGCTCATGACGGTGCCTCCGGGAATGAATGTGTATCCGGAGAAGCCTCCGTACCCGTATGAAAGCATGGAGCTTTACCAGCTCCGGAAGCGGGATGTCCGCGGCGTCTATACGGCAATCGTCGTCGTCCTTTCCGGAACGCCTGAGGTATTTTTCCATGAAGGAAACCGGAGAGCTGAGAAATTCTGGAGTGATGCCTTCCGCGAAGATGCCAAGCGTCCTTCGACACTCTTTGGTATGCCTAAGATCCAGCTGAAGGAATTCCAGAATGTCGTCGATGAAGTGTTGAAGGACAAGAAGGGCGGAGCCAACAAGGTGAAGGTCCTGACTGTCAGCCCGTGGCGCGCTTACAAGCAGGAAGACGGGGAGTACCGCTGGGGACAGGATGCCAAGATCATCATGACGATGCCAAACGGCCTTTCCTTCCCGCTGTGGGTGGAAAGCTCTGTTTTCAAGCAGGGAAACAAGTACTACCTCGTTATTATCAACGGAAGCCATGTAGCGGCTGATCAGCTCGGCGATCCGCTTCTCTATGGGTTCTACCGGATGGAAAGGAGCAGCCAATGAAATGGAAGACAGCGGCCCTGGCCGCGCTTTTGACAATCGCAGCTTCCACAGGCGCCATGGCGTATGATATGAATACGCTGGCGGAAAAGACGCTGCCGAAGAGCTTCAAGTACATGGCCATTCCGGGTGAGCAGACCATGGAATTCAATGGCGCTGAAGTTCCTTACAAGATGGGGCAGCTGCAGATTACGCTGAAAAGAAGCCAGAAGTTCTACTCCGGCTATATCATCCGCACGACGCTTCCTCCTGAAGTGGCTGATGCCATGCATCCGTATTTCAGGCTGAATCCGACTGTAACGGAATGGAGGGGGCTTGCTCAGCTCAACCGCGCTCTCATGAACCCGTCCTCGCAGCTCAGGAAGGGAATCGACAAGACGCTTCTGAACCTTGCCGTCAATGCACTCGGGCAGGTCGCAAAGGAAGATGTCAAAGTCGAGATTTCGGACATTGAACCGTTCCGCCGCCTGGATGCCGGCGAAGCGTACGTGTATACGGCAGGCGGCCGTATCGTTTATGATGCGCAGGGGCTTTTGATGCCGATGTATGCGCGTTCCTATTTCTTCCTGGGTGAAAACGGACTTGAAGTCATGATGCTTCTTGCTCCGGATGAAGGCAAGGACATCCTTGTCTATGCCATCGATGATCTGGCCAAGGCAGCCGCTAAGGAAGATCTTCTTGGCGCAGGCGGCTACGCGGATATCAGTGTCATCCTCGGCCGTCAGGAAATGGGTCTTGAAAAGGATCCCGAAGCAGGGGAAAGTGAAGCTGACGAACAGAAGGAACAGGAGCAGATCACACAGAAAGCACAATAAGAAGGACGGAGGCCGTATCGGCTTCCGCCTTTTTTGACCATTTTTGACTATTCCAATTTGGTAAAAAACAGGCTGTTTCCTATGCCTATTTTGTGGAGCAGGTTTTGTTTTTGTGGTAAGATAGGATTGTGATTTTCGGAATTGACGCATTGTCCGTCGCCGCAATATTTTGCGGATTTATTGGAAGGAGTGTTGAACTTTGTCTGCTATCAGACGTTTATATGTACGCAAGAAAGAAGGATTCCGCCAGGGTGAGGAAAGCCTCACTTCCCAGCTGAATGAAGTACTGGGAAACCGCCTTGCGGAAACCGCTGTGTACCACCGCTACGATGTGGACGGGCTGACTGAAGAGGATTATGAAAAGGCTGTCGCAACTGTCTTCTCTGAACCTCCGGTCGATTCCGTAGAGGAAGCGCTTCCGAAGGGAGACCTTGTCATCGGCGTAGAATTCCTGCCAGGCCAGTATGACCAGAGAGCAGATTCCGCTGAACAGTGCCTTGCCATCGTTACCGGCAAGGACGGCGCACGCGTACGCTGCGCACTCGTTTATACATTCAATGGCGATTTCATTGAAGGCGACCGTGAAAAGATCGTGAAGTTCCTCGTGAACCCGGTCGAATCCAGGGAAGCAAGCCTTGAACCAGCCAAGACGCTCGATCTGCCGATTGAAGATCCGAAACCGGTTCCTACCGTTGAAGGGCTGACAGGCCTCGACGACAAGGGCCTTGACGAACTCATCGCATCCATGGGACTTGCCATGAGCCATGACGATTTCGTCATGATCCGTGACTACTTCCGTGATGAAGAAAAGAGAGATCCGACTGTCACTGAAATCCGCGTACTCGATACGTACTGGTCCGATCACTGCCGTCATACGACATTCTCCACAAGCCTGACCGATATCGGCGTGGAAGAAGGCAAATTCACGGCTCCGATCGAACGCGCTCTTGATGAATATAAAGAAACACGCATCACCATTTACGGCAAGGACACCAAGCGTCCTGTCACACTGATGGATATGGCAACGGCTGCTGTCAAAGCGCTCCGCAAGGAAGGCAAGCTGGAAAACCTCGATCAGTCCGAGGAAATCAATGCATGCACCATCAAAGTGAAAATCGAGACAGAAGCAGGAATCGAAGACTGGCTGCTCCTCTTCAAGAATGAAACGCACAACCATCCGACCGAAATCGAACCATTCGGCGGCGCAGCTACCTGCCTTGGCGGCTGTATCCGCG
>OGPZ01001184.1_pt1 | contig 19392 bp, 20 predicted proteins | sample 1553111 | NCBI WGS metagenome assembly OGPZ01 (sample SAMEA2579968, study PRJEB22360) | human gut metagenome
AGGAAGGGGTGATGCCTTTGATTAAAACCCTGAGTCAGACACTGAAACAGGACAAGGAAAAATTTAAAGTACCGAAGTCTGTCCAGCAGGCCATCCCGATTCGCAAGATCTGGCCAGATGGTATTTTTCAGGTGGAGAGCAAGTATTCCAGGACATTCCGGTTTACGGATATCAACTATTCCATTGCCAGTAAAGCGGACAAGACGGAAATGTTCCTGGACTACTCTGAACTTTTAAATGCACTGGATTCTGGCTGTACGGCGAAGATCACCCTGAACAATCGTAAGATCAACAAGGAAGAGTTTGAGCAGTCCCTGCTGATCCCGATGAAAGGGGACGGTCTGGACGAGTACCGGAAAGAGTACAATGACATGCTCCTTTCCAAGATCTCCGGTACCAACAACAGTATCTACCAGGAACGCTATCTGACCATCAGCGTCCACAAGAAAAACATCGATGAAGCCAGAACCTATTTCGCACGTGTGGGAACGGACATCATCACCCATCTGGCCAAGCTGTCCTCTATTGGGGAAGAGCTGGATGCAGAGCAGAGGCTACAGATCTTCCGGGACTTTTTCAAGGCAGACGTTCCACAGAGTTTTCCATTTGACATGAAAGCCTTTGCGAAAAAAGGACACAGCTTCAAAGACTGGATCTGCCCGGACACGATGGAATTCCATAACGACCATTTCAAGCTGGGCGAGCAGTACGGCAGAGTCCTTTTTATGGAAGATTACGCCAGCTATGTAAAGGATGAGATGATCTCCGAACTGTGCAGCCTTGGCAGGAACCTGATGCTGTCCATTGATATCATCCCCGTACCGACAGACGAAGCGGTGCGTGAGATCCAGAACCGACTGCTGGGCGTGGAGACAAACGTCACCAACTGGCAGAGACGCCAGAATGCCAACAATAACTTTTCAGCCGTAGTTCCCTATGACATGGAGCTGCAGAGAAAAGAGACCAAGGAAATGCTGGACGATCTGACCACCAGGGATCAGAGGATGATGTTCGGCATCCTGACAATGGTACATATGGCAGACAGCAAGAAACAACTGGACTCCGATACGGAAACCCTGTATTCCATTGCGAGAAAACACCTCTGCCAGATGGCAACTTTGAAGTGGCAACAGGTCGATGGACTGAATACCGTCCTGCCGTATGGCCTGCGGAAAATCGATGCAGTGCGTACCCTTACTACAGAATCCACCGCCGTCCTGATCCCGTTCCATACGCAGGAAATCATGCAGCCGGGAGGCATCTATTATGGGCAGAATGCCGTCAGCAAAAATATGCTGGTGGCAGACCGAAGGAAGCTGTTAAACGGCAACTCTTTCCGACTGGGTGTCAGCGGCTCCGGCAAGAGCTTCTCGGCAAAAGAGGAGATCGTAGACCTTGCCCTTTCCACGGAAGATGACATCCTCATCCTCGATCCGGAGTCGGAGTTTGCTTCTCTGGTGGAAGCCTTAAACGGAGAGGTCATCCGGATCTCGGCAACCTCGGATACCCATCTGAATGCACTGGATATGGATTCTGCCTATGGCAATGACCGAAATCCTCTGATTGAGAAGTCAGAATTTATCCTTTCCCTGTTTGAGCAGCTCGTAGGAGCCGGAAACCTTTCGGCAAAGGAGAAATCCATCCTTGACCGCTGCACCGCAGATGTGTACCGGGATTATATGAGGGGCGGTTACAAAGGGCAGGTGCCGACCTTAAAGGACCTGTACCGACAACTCATGCTCCAGCCGGAGGAAGAAGCCAGAGGGCTGGCTCTGTCTTCGGAACTGTTTATCAATGGCAGTCTGAACACCTTTGCCCAGGAAACCAATGTCAACACGAAGAGCCGTATCATCGACTATGACATCCGGGAGCTGGGCGAACAGCTGATGCCCCTTGGCATGCTGGTCACACTGGATTCGATTTTTAACCGTGTGATCCAGAACTGGAAGAAGGGAAAAACGACATGGATCTTTGCGGATGAGTTTTATCTGCTGTTCCGCTATGAATACAGTGCGGACTTTTTCTACCGCCTGTACAAGCGTATCCGTAAGTATTCCGGATTTGTAACCGGACTTACCCAGAACGTTGAGGAACTTCTGAAATCCGATACCGCCCGCCTGATGCTGGCGAACAGTGAGTTCCTGATCCTTTTGAATCAGGCTACCACCGACCGGGATGAGCTGGCGGCACTTCTGAATATTTCAGACAATCAGTTATCCTACATCACCAATGTGGGTGCCGGCCATGGTCTGATCCGCTGTTCCGGAAATCTGGTGCCGTTTGAAAATTCGTTTCCAAGAAATACAAAACTGTACCGCCTGATGACAACCAAGCCGGGCGAAGCGTAAGAGCGGGACAAGCCGGGACTGGAGGTGAGAGATGAAGGATATCAAAACCAAAGAAGTTACAACAAAACCAAAGACCAAAAATCCTGCCTCCAGAATCCCCAAGGAGCTGATGCGGACGGCCATACTGGAGAGCAAGGAAAAATCCCAGACCATCGCAAATGCCAGGGACAATGACATGGGAGAACAGTCCCCATCCGAATATGCCAGTGGGAAAGTCACATCCGCAGAGGAATGGGCTGCAAGAAAGACAGGCAGAACTGTAACCAGAGCCGGAAAGACAGCCGCACAGACTTCCTACGAGAAGATCAAACAGAGAGCCGCTGGCAAAAAAGAAGCGGAGAAAGAAACCGCCAGAGGAACAGGGGACACACAGACCGCCGATCCTGCTAGCCGGGAAGCACCCGAGCAGAAGAGCCGGGAAGTACAGATTCAGAATGCCCAGCGGCAAAAGGCGGTTTCAGATGCCGTCAAAACGAAAGAGCAGAAGATCCGGGCTGCCAGGGAGACACCAAGAATCCAGAACAGACAGGAAATAGCAGAAATGAAGCAGCTCTCCATCCGAGAACAGAGCCGGAAGAAGGAAGCAAAAGATACAGTAAGGCAGACCGCCATCCGACAGAAACAGCCGGAAACCATTCGGATTAAAGAAAAACCAAGGAAACAGCCGGAGCCGAAAACCATACAGAAGCGTATCATCAAGACGGCTCCCCAGTCTGCGAAGATCAGCGTCCAGCCAGAGCAGAAGCTCCGTGCGGCCAGCTCCAACGCCCTGACAGCCCGGATGCAGAAGCAGATGGAACGAAGGGCAGCGAAACAGGCGGCGAAGAAAGCAGCCTTGCAGACTTCTGATGGAATCCGTCGGATACAGAAAACGGCAAGGGCAGGGGAGAATACATTCAAGGCAGCTAGGGCCGCCGTGGAAGTGGCAGCGAAAACCGTGCAGTCCATGATGGCTGCACTGGGAGCCGCCGGAGCAGTTATCGTTCTTTTATTGGTTATCATGGTTGGAATCATTGGCGGTGCGGCATTTTCAGGAAGCTCAGAGAGCAACGAAGCATTGAGTCAGGAAGTCCTTTCCTATACAACAGCTATCCAGAAATATGCCAACCAGTACGGAATCCCCGAATACGTTTCCGTGATACAGGCGATCATGATGCAGGAATCCGGCGGCCGGGGAACCGATCCCATGCAGAGCAGTGAGTGCCCATACAACACTAGGTACTCCAACAGTCCCAATGCCATCCAGGACGCAGATTACTCCATACAGGTAGGAATCCAGTATTATGCAGACTGCCTGAAGGAAGCCGGATGCACCAGTCCACAGGATATGGATAAGCTGAAACTGTCCCTGCAAGGATATAACTACGGCAACGGATACATAACGTGGGCGATACGGAAGTATGGCGGTTACAGTGCCGAAAATGCCCTGCAGTTCTCCAACGAGCAGGCGGCTTCGCATGGATGGAGTGCCTATGGCGACCCAGAGTACGTCCCACATGTCCTGCGGTATTATTCCAGCGGCGGATTGTTTGCCGGCCTGTTTGGAGGCAGCGGCCAGATCGTATCGGTGGCACTTACCCAGCTTGGAAATGAGGGAGGCCAGAAGTTCTGGTCGTGGTATGGCTTTGACAGCCATGTGGCATGGTGTGCCTGCTTTGCCAGCTGGTGTGGGGATCAGGCAGGACTCATCGAGAGCGGCAAGATGCCAAAATTCTCCCTGTGCGATGATGGAATCGCATGGTTCCAGAGCAAGGGAAAGTGGAAAAGCCGGGGATATTCCCCAGCACCCGGAACCCTGATCTTTTTTGACTGGAACGGGGACGGAACCTCAGACCATGTGGGAATCGTGGAGAAAACCGAAGGCAGTACCGTATACACCGTAGAAGGAAACTCCAGCAATGCCGTGAACCAGAGAAGCTATAATATTAATAACGGAACAATCATGGGATATGGTATACTTTGAAAATAAAAATATAAGTTATAACCTATGAAGAGAAATTTGATATGTACAAGTTGACTTTTTTATTTGATTGAAATTTTAATTTTATATGAAATGAAAAGAACCAGTGAGAGAATCGTTAAATTTCACTCACTGGCTCAATTCGTTTCAAATTTTTCGGACAACTCTGTCAGTTCTTTCACCGTTTCCTGGGTGTGATGCAGCAGGGTGTCACGCATTTCTGGCGGACAGCTGGAATAAAGCATTTTCATCTGATTGACACCCTCATCCTCCAGAGAAACATCTGGATTTATAAGTGTATCTAAAGAGATGTGCAGGACCTTTGCCAATGCTCTCAAAATCAAATAGGAAGGATTCATTTTCCCTTTTTCGATATTGGCGATTTGCTTTACAGAAACATGGCTCAGATCAGAAAGTTCCTGTTGTGTCAGTTCTTTATTCTTTCGGGCTTCCCGCATTTTTTGCCCTAAAGCAGTTAAATCATCAATCGGCATAATCGTTCACCTCAATAATATCGTATCGTTCCGGTTTATGTGATGGAATGACCTTATTATGCCGGTTAATGGGCTTGATTATACCGATTATAAAACTGAGAATACAAATTCCATTAAAGAGTAATGAAGGATGCAAACTTACCTGTATCCGTGACAGCATCCGGCGTGGTCTGAAGCAGCTGGCAAAGTATTTTTAGGGTAGAATAACAGAGGGCGCAAGGTCTCAAAGTGCTTCTGCATAAGACCTTGCGCCCTACCTATTGTAGTAGCCTTAGAGGTGTATTTTGTAAAGCTATCTTTGAGTGAAGAAACATGATCTTTATCAAGAAAATTTGTTTCTTTCGGATATGTTTATATAGTTCCACTTGATAGCCAAAATAATTCATAACTATTACCTTGAAGCGGGCAAGCACATCGGATAGAATAAATATAAAGAAAAGCAGCGGCGATCTGGCACAAACGTCACATCGCCGCCCTTTAGCATTTAGCATAGAAACCTTACATCAACTGTAAGTGGTTTATCTTCCTGCCATGCAGTAAAATATAATCAACAACTAATCAAAAAGCGAAAAGGCAAAAGGTGATAATATGAATTGCAAAGAAAAACTTTTGGAAGTCCGAGATATACACAAGGTATATACGAAAGAGGGTGTTCCTACAAAAGCTCTTAATGGCATTACCTTTGATGTTCTTGATGGCGAATTTTTGGGGATCATGGGCGCAAGCGGATCAGGAAAAACGACCCTGCTAAATTGCATTGCTACGGTTATTAAACCGACCTCCGGGCAAGTCCTGCTTTCCGGCGCAAATGTGAGTTCCTTTGATAGCGAAAAACTGGCTGAGTATCGGGGCAATAAAATAGGCTATCTGTTTCAGGATTTTGCTTTGCTTGACAACTTGACTGGCAGAGAAAATATCCTGCTGCCGCTTTCTATCCATAATGTAGATATATCTGCTGCGGAGAAGAAGTTGAATGACATTGCAGGACTTTTTGGAATCACGGATGTGCTCTCCAAATTTCCGGCGCAGATGTCAGGTGGTCAAAAACAGCGCGTCGCTGCCGCCCGCAGTTTGATTTCCGACCCCGATATTATTTTGGCAGATGAGCCAACTGGGGCATTGGATACAAAGGCAGCGCGGTTGCTTATGGAAAAACTGTGCGAGATCAATCACGGTCGCGGACGCACAATTTTGATGGTAACACACGACCCGAACGCTGCAAGTTTTTGTTCCAGAATCCTATTCATACAGGACGGTGTGATTTTCCATGAGCTGCGCCGGAAAATTCCGACTGAAACACGGGAGGAATTTTATGCGCGTATCTTACAGGTAATGGCACAGATGGGAGGAGGGAGTGCAAATGTTCTTTAACCTTGCGTGGCGAAACTCCAAACGAAACCGTAGTGAGAACCTGATTTATTTTCTTACTATGGTTACAGCTGTAGCCACATTTTATATCGTCCTCTCCCTTGGAAGCCAGGACGTGATGCGCTTCTTGGAGGAAATCGAAAGTGACGCTGTTAATCGACTTCTGACAATGCTAATGCCGACGGTTTATCTTTTTTCGCTGCTGTTTGTATTTTTCCTTGTCATTTTTGCGAACAAATATCAGCTTGAATGTAGGAGCCGGGAATTAGGGCTTTACCTGATGTTTGGAATGACAAAGCGACACTTGTTTATTCAAATCATGGCAGAGGGGCTAATCACATCACTGCTGGCTCTTTTGGGCGGACTGATCTGCGGCGGCTTTTTATCAGAGGTAATCAGCCTTGCTATGGCACGGCTTGTAGGTCGCGGCATAATTGCACATCAGTCAAGTTTTTCTGTGAGCGCTGTTCTCTTGACAACGCTTGGATTTCTAATGATTCAAGTTGTCGCGTTGTTCATCCTTTGTGGAAAACTATTCAACAAAGAAATCCACCAACTCCTTTATGGAGAAATGGCGAAGAAACAGCAAGTTGGAAAAATGAGTGGGAACTTATTTTCCCTCATTCTCGGAGCGGTAGTTTTGACGCTTGCATATTGGGTAATCCTAAAGTATTTCATGGTTGCTGGCGGTATGATGATAATTGTTGCCGTGATATTAGGTATTGTGGGAACAATGCTTTTTATCCGTGGGCTTGCAGGCTTGCTGAGCGCAGCGGCGGCTTCTGTGAAACGCAACACAACACACGGTCTATATATTTTCACTCTGCGGCAGTTACACGAAAATATAGTCCACAAGTATATTTCAATCGGTGTTGCATCTATTTTGATTATGCTCACTATCATGCTCATTGCGGACGGATCAACCCGCATTATGTCGTATGGGAACCAAATGACGCGGGGATCTTCTGTTTACGATTTTACCGTCACGGGCAATGAAGCGACTGTTGAAAAATACCTTTCGGGTAAGCAAATGCAGCCCTATGTGGCTGATTTGAGCCGCATGGAAACAGGAACAATGAAACGCCCAGCTTCCGTGAAAGCGAACTCTTTTATAGATTGGTCCGGGCTGCGTGAACAGGTTGTTTTGAATCTGCCGCCAGAAGTAGAGGATCCCGTCACACAAGGAGCTACAAGCTATGAGTTCAGTCCCAATCAACCAGCCGCGCTTAACCTTTTAGGGTGTATTGATACTACGGGAGCTTCGCCATTTTTAATTCCCGTATCTTCATATAACGAATTGCTGGAAGCAGCTGGAGAAAAAACTATCGTTCTTGGAATCGACGAAGCTGTATTCTATCTTAACCCGGATTTTCAGGGGAGTACAAAAGAAGAAACCACCACCATGTTGAACCAGATTGCGGAGGACGCACGGGCTAATGGTAAAGTCTTGATTTCTATTGACGGACTGCCAATTACGCTTATCCCGTTTGTGCCGATGAAAGGCTTGACTGCGGATGAAAACGTAAAAATCATAACCGCATTGATTGTTTCCGATGAAGTATATTCTGAATATGTAAATCCAGACACCGTTACCGTTTATCACAATTTCTGTATTCCGAGCGAAACTGTGGAAGCTGATGGCCTGATGGTGTCGATTATGGAAGCCCGTGACCTGTTAAAGCCCTCTGGCCTGTACTGCGAAAGCTATTTGGACAATTTCGGACGGCAACTATTTTATGTCATTTCCGGCAGCTACACGACCTTATACATGGGTTTTATGCTTCTAATTATCGCTTGCGCCCTACTTGCCCTGCAATTCCTAACCCAAATGCGAGAAACAAAGGCAAGGTATGCGACACTTTCTATTCTGGGCGCACGACGCGAACAAATGAAGCGTTCCATAAACCAACAGGTGCTATGGTATTTTCTGCTCCCGCTGTTTCCTGCGTGTATCAGCGGTACAGTCGGAATTTGCGCAATGCAGCATTACCTATACTCTAATATGGCAAAACTGCAACAGTCTTATCCTATGCTGCTCGTTATGGCGCTTGTCGTTGTTTGTATGCTTGCATTGTACGGTGTGGCTATTGCGCGGACAGCAAACCGTGAAATCAGCAAATTAAATTGGAAGCCAAATGCTTAATGGGCTTATTCGGGAAGGAGGTGTTCATATTGGCGCAAATTATTGTGGTTGAAGATGATGTATATATGCGGGAAGAATTGATTGATGTGTTGGAAAAAGCGGGATATGACGCTGTTCCTTTGCTTGACTTTGAAAATGCCGTATTACAGATAATGTCTCTTTCCCCGGACTTGATTTTGCTCGACATCAATCTTCCTTTTCACTCCGGCTTTGAAATCTGCAAAGAGGTAAAGGCCAAACAGCTTGGGACTGTGCTGATATTAACTGCAAGAGATAAATTACAGGACGAGCTTCACGCTTTGGGATTAGGGGCGGACGATTACCTAACAAAGCCATGCAACACGGAACGGCTTCTTGCCCGCATTAAAAACCTCTTGCGCCGCAAAGAAGAACAGATGCAGCAGGGATTGCTTAACGGGGGCGGCTTCCTGCTTGATCCAAACACTTTTACGCTCTATGCAGGAAAGAAATCTTATGTTCTTCCGCAGAATGAGGGGAAAATACTTCTCACCCTTTTGAAAAGCAGCCCGAACCTTGTATCAAAGAGCGACCTGTTTCATGTGCTTTGGGGAACAGCGGAGTTTATAGACGAAAATGCGCTGCAAGTCAATTTTACACGACTGCGGAAAACGCTGCGTGAAGTTGGACTTGATGATCGCATTGAAACGGTGCGCGGGCAAGGCTACCGTTTGAAAGAGCAGGTGGAAGTATGAAGAAATTTAATACTCTCTTGACCTATGTATCGTCCAATCGTATTTGGTTGATTACTCTTGGCTGCTTGGATTTGTTCTTTGCGTTTCTGGCATGGGTGGCTTATCCGGGGGATTTTTTGAGCCTTGTGGGGCTAATGATATTTGTATCACTTGCCGCGTTTGTCATCCCCTTTGTCATCTCAATTCATAAACGCAGTAAAATTGATGCCGCTTTTCGGCGCTTTCTGTTAGAGCCGGACGACACAAACGAATACCTGTTGTGTGAAAGTGCCCCCGCGTCAATGCGCCCATATATCCATGAATTAGCCCATCATCTGAGAATGCAAGAGGGGTATGTGAACGAACAGCAGTTAAAGGTTGCCAACTACGAAAGTTATATTGAAAATTGGGTGCATGAAATCAAGAAACCTCTGTCCCTTATGACGCTTCTTTTAGATAATCGAAAGGTTGAGATGTCACCGTTGGTGCATACTCGTATGCTATATGTACGCGACCATGTGCGGCAGAACGTAGAACAGATTTTGTACTTTTCACGTCTTGGGGCGGCTCACAAAGATTGCTATTTTGAACCAATTCTGATCTTAGAGACTTGTCGGGAAGCGGTTGAGGACAATTTATCCTTGCTTGAAGAAGCCCAATTTTCTGTCACATATTCCGGGAACGACTGTAACGTAATTTCTAACAAAAAAGGCTTTATGTTCATTTTGGGACAGATTATTAGCAACAGTGTAAAGTATGCTGTGAAGGACACCGCCCCCGCTATTCAATTTTCAGTAACGGATAATCCAGAAAGCGGGCAGATTACTCTATCCGTCAGCGATAACGGAACAGGTATACCCGCGTCTGATCTGCCGTTTGTTTTTGATAAGGGCTTCACTGGGGACGCAGGAAGCTTTTTAAGCCGCTCCACAGGTATGGGATTATATTTAGTGCAGAAAATGGCAAAAGATTTAGCGATAGATTTACAAATCACATCACAGTTGTCATGCGGAACAACCATTATTCTGATGTTCCCCAAGGTGCAATATCCAGTCAGGAGGTTTGATGATGCAACAGCAGATTCGTACGCAAACACCAAAGAAAAATAAGCCTGCGGCTTCTCTGATTATAAGTTGGCTGATTATCTTGGGCGTATATTTACTTTTGCGCCTTGTCTTTGTTATCTTCGGATTTCATTTGGCACCAGTTGTTTTAGGTGGATGTTTAGCTGTTCTACCTTACATTGCGGGAGCGTTTTATCTTTTTAAGACACCAGCGGCACATCGGGTGGGAGGTTGTGTGTTAGGAATTTTACTGCCGTCCATTGTAGAAAAACTCGTTCTTTATTTTTTGGGTGCGTCCCTTTACGGAATACCTCTGGCAGATGTCAGCGGAGTAATGAGCAGAATTGCAGCGAATGAGCCGTTCACACACATTTTTTCTAATCCGGCAGCACGCTATATTCTTAATCTATCATTTTTTGGATGGCAGTACATTGTCGGCAGTATTGTCGTATGTGCAATTCTGATTTTAGGCATGATGGGTATTCAAAAAAGAAAATCATGTTCTCGAACGTAAGGAAAACTGAGGGGATTTGTAAATGAGCAGAAAAATAGTGATGACACTCGTGTGCATCCTTGTATTGGGTCTATCTGGGTGTGGAGATACACTCACTCTTAATCAATACAATACGAGTGAAATTTGGTATATAGCATATACAGACATTGATACAGTTTGTGAGAGCAATGAATTAACCGCAGATGGCTCCAGCATTTTACATTCTGAGGAAGATTATCTTCTGCTTTCATATGTAGTTGACAGCAATATTGAAATTACAAAAGAGCTAAAGGATGGGGGGGGTGGGACCATTTGATCCTGACAAACCCTCAATGGATAGATCGCTTTGGTGATCCCAGCAAGTTAAAACCTGTGGAATATGGCAGTTTGGCAAATAGCATGCAGGAATTTTTAGATGTTCAAATGCCTATATTGACTGCTGATGGAAATGTATTGCCTGATGGAGTGGGACTATATCAATATGATGGAGAGACATTATTGGCATTTCCGGTGCATGTGGCGTTGGGCGCAGCAGAGCCGATAGAAGCAAAAAATCCATTGATTATCCTTGTGGATAAACCGGCACAAAGTCTTAAAGCGAGTAGCTGTATGTTGCCGCTGACTTCAAGCGGAAATGTCCTGTTTGCAGAAGGAGAGAAACTTCAAGAGTCATTTGACGAGAGCAAACTAATTGACTATGGATCGATTGAAGAGTTTCAGATGAATCATTAAAGTGAATCTGAAATGTGGAAAACAGTAGCTTAGTATAACAGAAATAGCTGCCGCACGACGGCAAAAGAAAAAAAGCCGTCGTACAGCAGCTAGAATCCGTGCTTATACTTCAAAAGAAACTCGGTATGGTGCGTTCCGTGGATGTTGCCCGGTACATGGAAGTTTCAAAACCCAGCGTATGTTACGCAGTAGGAACTTTACGAGAGGACGGTTTTTTGACAACAGACGAAAACCATTATATACACCTGACCGACCTTGGCTGGGATGTGGCTGAAAAAATTTACGAACGCCATTGTTTTTTTACTCATCAACTTATATCCGTTGGAGTTAATCCACAAATTGCAGAAGTTGATGCTTGTCGCATGGAACATGCAGTCAGTGATGAAAGTTTTCAAAAACTGAAAGAGCATGCGATGAGAGAGATTGCTTCACAAAAAATTGACAATACATTTGATGATTTTCCTGTGAAGAAGTAGAAAATGTTGCTTTGCTAAAATAGATTAAATATGAAAGACACAAAATACAAGATATTAGCATATTTTGACAATCAATCATATCGAAAACTATTCAATGAGGTAAACTCAGATTATGCAGAAAATCTACAAATTTTACTGCATAATTTGAGTTTATTTTCTTATGATGTGCTTATAATAGGAGTGATCCTTTATAAAGAGAACATAAGTAATATTATATCTGCTATTAGAAAAATAACGCAGATACCAATTATTATTTTGACGGATGCTTCCTCTTTATTGTGTATGTCATGGAAAAAAGAATTAATATACGCTGGTGCAGATTGTGTAATGGATATAAATAGCACTATAGAAGAAGTAGATCTGCAGATTTTTTCATTGGCACGACGAAATAATAAACAAAAAATAACTCAAAAGCAATCCGAAACGATGATTAATAAGGGAAAACTTGTAATGGATCATAAGAAACATAAAGTATTTTGGAATAATGTAGCGTTACATTTAACACGACAAGAATATAATTTTTTATTGATTTGATAGACGGAAATCTTCTTATAAGCCCGCGCAAGTGTTTATAAAACCTTGCAAAAATGGCTTAAAATCAAGGTTTTCCGCGTATTGTCATTTATCTTGCCGTATCTCCGCATAAGATGATTTTGTAAGACCGGGCACCATTTTGGCACCACAGATTATAGGAGGACGACATGAAAAACGTACTTTTAGACAAGGGTATTATACTCCCGTCCGGCGAAATCAGCAAGGATAAGGTAAACCTTGTAACCGGAGCAATCACGCAGCCATTCGCAGAAATGGTATGGGTAACGACAGGCGGCGACATGGAAACCGTAAACCGCTTGACCGACGTACTTGTTACCATGAACACCCCCGCCGACCGGGGAAAGCTGTTCAAAATCATAAAAATGCTCTATGGGCTTATGGGCTTGCCCTTTTCCGAGGAAGCCGAGCCTATGGACGCAGACCCCGCCGTTTTGGAATACTTCATTTTTTCCTTTACGGCAGACTTTGGCGAAGTCATACAAGACCTCATAGCCGAAGAAGCAGAATAACGCACCGCACAGGCGGCGTTTCTCACTTCCCACAAGGAAGAACAGGAACGCCGCTTTTTTCATGCCCTTTGTTACGCAGTAGGCAGGAAAAAGCCCTTGATTTATGCGGCTTTGCGGGCGCGGTTTTCAGCGGATAAGGGATTGATACCTAAACCCTCAAAATCGCGTTTCTATTGCGTAACAGGTATGCAGCAAAGGAGTGATGAAGCTATGGCAGTTTTCAGAGTGGAGCGCAACAAAGGCTATACGGTTATGAGCAACCACCACTTACGCAATAAGGAGCTATCCCTAAAGGCAAAAGGGCTGTTATCGCAAATGCTGTCCTTGCCGGAGGATTGGGACTACACCCTTGCGGGGCTGTCCTTTATCAACCGGGAGAAAATCGACGCTATCCGGGAAGCCATTAAGGAACTGGAACGCGCCGGGTATATCGTGCGTTCAAGGGAGCGCGACGAGAAAGGACGCTTGCGCGGCACAGACTATGTAATCTTTGAGCAGCCGCAGACCTTGCCTGTATCGGATTTACCTACATTGGATAATCCAACGTTGGAAAAACCTACGCAGGAAAAACCTACGTTGGAAAATCCAACGCAATTAAATAAAGATATACAAAAGACTGACTTACCAAAAAAAGAAAAATCAAATACGGATTTATCAAGTACCGATTCCATTCCTATCCATTCCCTAAATCCCTTGCCTTACGACGGGGAAGCGGCTACGCCGCCGGAACGGAAACGAAAGGAAGCGACAGACGCATACAGCGTTTATGAGGAAATCATCAAGGACAATATCGAGTACGACCATTTTGTACGCTACGGGCAGGTAGACAAAGACCGCTTAGACGAAATTGTTTCGATTATCCTTGAAACGGTATGCAGCAAGAGAAAGACAATCCGTATCGCCGGGGACGATTACCCGGCAGAGCTTGTCAAGGCAAAGTTTATGAAGCTCAACAGCAGCCACATTGAATTTGTCTTTGACTGCATGAAAGAGAATACCACCAAAATCCGCAACATTAAACAGTACCTTAAAGCGGTGCTGTTCAATGCGCCGAATACCATTGACAGCTACTATACCGCCCTTGTCGCACACGATATGGCGACAGGCAAAATCTAAAGGAGGATTACCACATGGCACAGAAAACAGGAGCTTTGATTTTTGACGAACAGACCGACCGCTACGACATTCGCTTTGACATTGCCGACTATTACGGCGGCTTGCATTGCGGGGAGTGTTTCGACGTATTCACAGGCGGCAAATGGAAGCCGACCCGTATTGAAATGAGCGCGGCGCAGGAATGGTACCTTGTGGGTATCCGCGCCGAGGATTTGAACGGCTTGCGCGTCCGTATCTAAAGCCTATGGGTGGCTACCGCAGCGGCGTACCACCCTAACATTATCAGACTACCGCGAAAGGAGGACGGTAAATGCAAGATGAAATCAACGAAAAGACCATAGCCCTTTACATCAAGACCGGGAAACTGACCGCGCAGACGCTTCAAAAGGCTATGAAAACGCTGCTTGCACAGATGAAGAAGCAGAAAGACAAAACGCCGCAGGGCAAACAGACTTTGAAGCAGCTTATGAAGCAGAACGCGGGCGTTTCCAACATTGAGATTACCGAGGGCAATATCAAAGCCTTTGAGAGTACGGCGAAAAAGTACGGTATCGACTTTGCGCTGAAAAAGGACACGACGGAAAGCCCGCCCCGCTACCTTGTGTTTTTCAAAGGGCGCGACGCTGACGTGCTGACCGCAGCTTTTAAGGAATTTTCCGCAAAGAAGCTGACGCAGGAGAAAAAGCCCTCTATCCGCAAGCTGCTTTCCTGTCTGCAAAATGCTGTCTATGTTCTGCTTGATAACGTCATATTCCCGGACTTTCTTTTTCAGCTTGCCATAATCGGCGTAAAGGGCTTCTTTCTGCGCTTGGAGTGCTTCATATTCCTTTTGCAGCGTGGCGGGATTGGGGAGCTTTGTAATGCCCGCCGTTTTGAGTGCCTTTGCCGCAGCTTCATGGTCTACTTGGATAATGTATCCGTCAATGGCAATCTTCCTAAGATATGCCGCCATGTTCCGGGTGGGGACGAGCTTCATTTTTTCAAGAATTAAATCCCGTTCCGCTTCTGTTACTCTAAATTTGATTTGTACCGTTCTTTTGCGTCCGTCCATGCTTTCGCTCCTTTCCATTCCGAGGGTTTGGGATACTTCCCAATAAGCCATTTTCAACCGACGCGTCGCAGCGCAGGAGGGCGAAAATACGGAAGTGGGTACCCGCTTCCTATGCTTGCTATGAAAGTTTTTTCTTACTCCCTATTACAACAGAAAGCCCCGTTTTGCCAAACTTACGCAAAAGAAAAACGCTGCAATCTCAAAAAAGATTACAACGCTTCCTAAATCCTATTCAGTTTTAGGCCGGACATTCCTATTCGCCCTCTTTTTCGACTTCGGAAATCTCTTTTGCCGTTGCGGTGACAATCCGTATGCCTGTATCGCTCATATCATCAAGAAGCGCGTCAAGCTGCCGCCGCTTTGTGTCTTTCTCCGGCTGCGTATCTAAAAGAAACTGGTCTACGGATATATGATAGCGCAGCATAAGCTCAAAGAAAATCTGTAAACTTGGGTGCTGCCCGTTGTTCTCAATGTTTGCAAGGTAACGCGGGGAAATATACATTTCGTCGCTTACTTTCTTGCGGCTCTCTTTGCGCTCTTTCCGCGCGTTCTTTATTGCTTGCCCAAAAGCCTTGAAGTCGTACTTTTCTACTGGTCTTTTTGCCATATTCATTCACCCAGTTACATTTTACTGTTCCCCTTTCTTCTTGGATATGTCTATATACTTCCTATAACGAACCTAAATAATGCCTATTTCCGCACTTGCTATTATTCGCCATACCGTATATAATTATACTGATAAACTTTGAAGAAAGGACGGGTGGCTTATGGAATATATGTCTTGTGCAGAAGCAGCGGGCAAATGGGGCATTTCAGAAAGACGGGTGCAGAAACTTTGTGAGGGGGAGCGCATACCGGGCGTTTCAAAATTTGGTAGTATGTGGCTGATACCAAAAGACGTGGAAAAGCCAACTGATAGACGCAGAAAGGAGTTTCAACATGAATAATGTTTTAATTATCGAAGATGATAAAGAAATTTGCGTTATGATAAAAGACCATCTGGAAAAGTACAATTATCAAGTCTTCTTCACACTTACTGGTGCAAATGCGATTGAACGTATAAAAGAATTATCCCCAGATTTAATTATTTTAGATTTAATGCTTCCTTTTATCAGTGGAGATGAGTTAATTAGAAATATCAGAAAATTTTCAGACGTACCTGTAATTGTTGTTTCTGCAAAAAGTTTAACATTCAACAAAGTCGAACTGCTACGCTTGGGTGCTGATGACTATTTAACAAAGCCGTTTGATTTGGACGAATTACTAGCGCGAATTGAACGCAATTTGCTAAGAAGTCAAAAAGATACTCCCAATCTTTGTTTGACCTTTGGAGAACTTTCCATTAATACATCTTCAAAAATAGTTACTGTTGCAGACGAAATTATTGTGCTTACAGCAAAAGAGTATCAACTTGTAGAACTACTGGCGAAATATCCTGATAAAGTTTTTTCTAAGCAAAATCTTTATGAAAGTATTTGGCAAGAACCATTTGCAAGGGATAATGATGTCATTAACACACATATAAGTAACTTACGAAAAAAATTAAAGGGCGAAGGCTGCCGAATTAAGACCATATGGGGCTTGGGTTACCGATTTGCAAAGTGAGCTTTAGATAATCTTTAGCTTTACCTTTAGATTATTCAAGGAATTGTCTGCGATACTAAATAACAAGAAAGGAGCTGTGAAAAAATGAACGTAACAGTTTTTGAAGCTATCAACATCACAAAAAAGTATCGCAATACACTAGCCCTAAATCAAGTATCTATGTCTGTAATGCAAGGAGATATTTATGGGTTTATCGGAGAAAACGGTGCCGGTAAAACAACAATGATTCGTTTACTAACCGGACTGGCAGAACCTACTACTGGCAAAATTGCTTTATTCGGTGAAAGCAATAAGAAACTTGCAAAGCAGCGTGAGCGCATTGGCTGTATTATTGAAAGCCCTTCTCTTTATCTTGATATGACAGCCTATGAAAATTTGGAGGTACAACGTTTGCAACGCGGTATTCCAGGAAAAGGTTGCATTGATAATGCTTTAGCATTAGTTGGTTTGAAAGATACCGGAAAGAAAAAAGCAAAAGATTTCTCTTTGGGTATGCGGCAGAGACTAGCTCTCGCAATCGCTTTGCTTGGGAATCCTGAATTTCTCGTACTAGATGAACCAATTAACGGACTAGACCCTACTGGAATTATCGAATTAAGAAACTTACTCAAAAGACTAAATAAAGAACGTGGAATCACTATTTTGATTTCAAGTCACATTCTCACGGAACTTCATCAATTAGCAAATAGATATGGTATCTTACATGAGGGGAAACTTTTACAGGAAATTACCGCTACAGAGTTAGACAAACGCTGCAAAAAGCATTTGTTGTTGCAAGTGAATGATGTAGCTGCTGCTAGTGTTTTATTGGAAAGCAAACTGAATACTTCAAATTTTTCTGTTATGCCAGACAAAAGTATTCATCTATATGATTATGTTGAAAATGCCGGAAAAGTATCAGTGTTGCTAAGTGCAAATAATATTACGATTTATCAGTTAGCACAATCTGGAGATAGTCTTGAAACTTATTACACTAATTTGATAGGAGGGTGCCAAAATGATTAACCATTTTAAAGCTGAATTTTATAAATTGCGTCACTCAAAGATATTGATAACTATATTAGGCGTATGTGCGGCGGTTATAATGGTCTCTTTTGCACTTGGTGACATGACTTTTTTTGGAGCCGGAGATGGAACAGAAAGTGTAATCGGATTTCAAGCTAAGTGTTATCTATCTAGTGAAATACCAACGTTTCAAACTGTTGCCCGCTCATCTCTTGCATATACAGCCTTTTTCTGGATTATTGGCATTTTATTTGCAACCATATTTTTTACAAAAGAATATAATACGGGTACAATCAAATTATCTGTTGCATACGGCACTAAACGAACTATTCTCTACTACACCAAAGCGATTACAATATTGGTGGTGTCTCTGATAACGTATCTGATTTTTGTAGCTACATTTTTCGTTATTGAAATCATACAATCCGGTTACATTCCAACTGCGAGTGAAGTAATAAACCTTTTGGGATGGGCTCTTGCTTGCGGAACGGTTTTATTAGCATTAGAAAGCATTTCTATTTTTTTATGTGTCGTTATTCAAAATACAGGGATTGTAACAGGGATTTGCTGCTTATATGTATTCAGTGGAGCGTCTGTTTACTTAATGCTATGGAGTGATATGGAGACGGTTTCAATACCCTTAAAATTTTTTGTATATGGAAATCCTATGTACTATTGGATGAATTTCAGCTCTTGTCGCACAATGGGTATTATTGAGCATTTACCATTCTATTTCATAGGGTGCATTTCTCTTTTGATTGTTGGCGGTCTTATTATGATTAGAAAAGAAATCAAGTAAAAGGGAGGTAGAATATGGGTTGGGCGATTATGTTTCTTGTTCTGATAGCATTGGTCATTATCCTTTCAATTTCTTTAATTAACTGGAAAATACAGATATATAAAGTAATCGTCCAACTAAATGCTATTCTGAATAGAAAAACGAAAAAGTTAGTTACAGTGTCTTTATCTGATAGGCGGTTAGAGCATTTGGTTGAAATCATAAATCAGATTGTATCAAAAGATAATATTTATCTGGGCGAAATTCAAAAAAAGGAGAATGAATTAAAAGAGAATATTTCTTGCCTTTCTCATGATTTACGGACACCACTAACTTCCATTCGCGGATATTTGCAACTTCTATCAAGTGCGCCTGATGAAAAAAGAGCGGAATATATTTCAGCATTATCCGGAAAAGCATTGAGATTAGAACGTCTCATAGATGACTTTTATCAAATCTCTCTTTTAGAAGCAGGACAATATCCATTTTACTATGAAAAGGTTGAGCTATGCTCATTGCTTACTGAAATCCTGCTAGACAATTATTCGATTTTCAGCGTTAATGGAATTGAACCCCAAATAGAAATACCTAATATGGACATCTATCTTAATGCTGACAGAAAGGCGTGTATTCGCATTATACAAAATCTTATATTCAATGCGGTAACATCCACTACAAATAATGTTGTAATTCAACTAATTAATATTGCAGATTCTGTACAACTCTGTATTAAAAATCCTGTTGCATCTATTCCTACAGAAGAATATTCAAAACTGTTGGAACGCTTTTATGTAGCAGATGTTTCAAGAAGTAATGGTACGTCTGGACAAGGACTTTACATTGTGAAAAAGCTATTACTTATGATGAATTGTACAAATCCAATAATTGAAATACATGACCATAATTTTATGATTACGATTGATTTTTCGCCCTTACTCATAAAAAAATAATCTGCCGGACGACGGCAAAAGAAAAAAAGCCGTCGCAAAGCAGAGGTATTTTC
>OGPZ01001218.1_pt1 | contig 18981 bp, 19 predicted proteins | sample 1553111 | NCBI WGS metagenome assembly OGPZ01 (sample SAMEA2579968, study PRJEB22360) | human gut metagenome
GGATGGACACATAGTCAAAGGACGACAACCAGCCCCTCCCGATAAATTCCGCAATACTCCATGAGGTAATCAGGGTATCAAACAAATCCGTGAATCCTTTGCGGTTCAGCCGACAGGGGGTAGCGGTCATACCCAATTTCCTCGCCTCCGGATAACTCTTCCAAAGCTCCCGATAAGTTTCTGCCAGGGCATGATGTGCCTCGTCAATAACAATCAAATCCGGCTGTCCGTTCACAATCTTCCGGTTTCGTGACAACCACTGGATGGACATCACCCTCACACTTCCGTCCTCCCTCCCCATTCCATAACGGGAAACCGTCTCCTCTATCTGCTCCACCAGTTCCCGACGATGCGCCACAATCCATACCCGGCTACCGGAACCACACAAGAACTCCCTCACTATGGCAGCCAGCAGGTGTGTCTTTCCCGTGCCTGTAGGCATCTGTACCATCACACTCCGGTGAAGCTCCCACTCTTCAAAGAGCCTGAGCTTCATCTCCTGCTGGTAGTCACGAAGACAATCGTTCTTGCAATACATTATACGGATGCCGGTCGCTACCGACAAAAACAAGGAAGGACGCATACGTTATCGCATACAGCCTATAGTAAATATTCTATCTTTATAAATTTATTTTATCGGCGGTTATGAACTGTTCCTCCACCGAATTCAGACAGGACCTATTATTGTCTATCCCTCTATAATCCAATCACTCAAAGTGTGACTTTCCGAGTCAAAGTTTATCCCCACCTTCACTACGGGAAGTCCGCAAAGAACAAAGCGTTCGGGATAGTTCTTCAGATTTATTTGGGCTAAAGCGGAATCAGCACTTTTGTCCAGCTTCAATTCAATGACATACAAAGTGTGGATAGTACGCATCACCACGTCCACACGCCCTTTCGGGGTACGGACTTCCACATCCACATACATCCCGAACAAAGAAAAGATGATGTAGAATAGTTGCTGATAATGCCCCTCATAATTCGTATTATCACAATACGGGACGGTGGAAAGAAATAGTTAGGCAAAAGGCTTTACATCAACCCCACCCTAATTTCACCGTTCGGGATATCCAGTGTATATAGTTGAGTCAACTTATCATAGTTTTTAATTGTAATATAACCGCTCTGATAAAGCAGAGGCACGATAGTTGTCATACGCTCGGTAGGGGCATCAAAACTGGTTGAAAGCGCCTTCTTCATTCCGATAGCAGACGGAGACACCTTGAACTTGCGCAGCATCTCTATCAGATAGGTGGGCATACCGCTGCCAAACCAGTAATTGTCTATCCTTCTTCTTTCTAAGGCATTCAGTAGGCTGAACGGGTTATAAATATCAGGCGAAGGCCAAGTGAAATGATAGCCGTCATATTTCTCTTTCAGCTTCCGCAGCGTTTCCTCTTCAGTCATTTCCTGCGCAACGGCAAGCCGTTCTATATATTCATGCATCTGCTCCAGCATTTCTTCCTGAGTGATACCACAAATGGCAGCGTATGGTTTCAACATACTGACATTCGAGATATTGTTCAAAGTGCCGGACATGCTGAGCTGCGCGAACTTGGTGACACTGGTCAAGAAAACAAAGCGCAGATAAGGGTCGCATCCCTTCAGCGGACTGTAAAAAATTATGCATCACATTACGAAGTACGGGGAGATTCTCTTCCTCATGCAACACATCCAGCAAGAGCGCGTCATACTCGTCAATGAGAACTACCACCTGCCGGCCCGTCTGCTCATAGGCACGCTTTATCAGGTCTGCCAACTGGACGTTAACCTCCGCATCATTGTTTTTCGTCAGGCCATATTTCCCATTATATTCCCGCAACTGCCAGACCAGATACTCATTCAGTTTCTCCTTGTCCAGATGTTTGGCCAGGCTCATATCAAAGTGTAGCACCGGATATTCCGTCCACTCGGTTTCCAGCTTTTCGATAACAAGTCCTTTGAAAAGGTCTTTCTTCCCGGCAAAAAGTCTGTATCCCTATCAGGCATCTCTTCAACTGCTGCTTTTCCATTATCTTTCGCTTTTACCGTTTATGCAAAGGAACAAAATCTATTTCAGAAATCTTAACCGGATTATCTTTTTTATCATTTAAAGCCCCTTTGTCCAAAGCAGAATGAAATGTTACAACCCTTCCACCTCTTCAGCTGAAAGCTGGGTAGTCTGAACGATAAATTCCACGGACAAGCCGTTGTCTTTCAGCTTGCGAGCTATCTCCAGACGCTCTTCCGTGCTTCCTTTCTTTCAAACGGAAAAGAATAAAGGTAACGAACGGTAACCGTCATATTATAAGTATCCAACCCCTATGGCAATAGTCCTTATCTCCCGTATTCACTGGGGGTTAGGATGTATCTAAGATTGAATTGTAAATATTTGATTTTAGCCACTGAAAAGTGCCTAAAAAACATTTGAGCTAATAATTTAAGCGATTTCTCAACGATTGGCCCATGCCAATCCGATATTATGAAGAAGAATAAGATTAACAAAATGAAACATACTATTCCACCAACGATAATAAACTTTTCATCTTTTTGATTAAAAGTTCAGTTCGGTTAAAAAGAGGTTTTACATCTTCTTCAGCCCAATCGAACATGTCATCATAATCACCGGCATGACGCATATTCTGTAAACGAGAGACCAAACGCATCTCATCTTTGTCCAACAACCCTTTAGTTGCAAATTCCTGCCCCAACAAACAAATTACACCGCTATGGGTCTTAGATGTAAAACCTTTATCTATCAATAATGCGGAAGCCATGTGGAAGACAGCATAATACAAACGATTTGCAACCAAATTCCAATGATTCATGGTAGCATTGTCCGAAGCTTCAATAAAAACGCTATCAGCCTTTTGAATACGGTAAGCAATAATAGATTTCTTTTCTTCTATACTTAGTGGCATAATTCAATTCCCTCCTGTTCTACATTCTTATAAAAAAGAGTGAAACTCCGTCTTTGCCAATCTGTATAAGTATATATCAATGGATTGATATCCGCACCGATTTTCCAACCTAATTCAACCAGTGGATAAGCTACACGGTCAAAATCTTCATTATATATGCGAGATTTGTCCAATAAAATAAGAATATCCCAATCGGACTCATGATGTGCATCCCCACGAGCCTGAGAACCGAATAAAATGACACGACTCCCTGAAGGCATCACCTGACGAGCCGTTTCACGAATGGAATGGATAATCTCATTTTTTTGCATAATGGTATTAGCTTAACATATTGTATGACAAAGAAACAAATTATATTCCGCTTATCCAATAATGAAGCAATTATATTTTAGTTTTTTTATGTTATCGTCCAATTTTGACGTGTACCCCAAGGAAAGCCGCCACAAGGCAGTTCTCCAATAATTAACGTCAAAAAAAATACTGATTTTTAATATTTGTTATTGCTCCAGTCCGATTGTCAAGGGTAACAAATATTCATAATCCCTACGTCCTTTAACAATTTCGCTGAAAAATCTCTTGAAATAGTCAAGCACAGACACACCCTGCATCCTGCAAGTGAAGATGATGGTATGATATACCGCTGAGACACCGGCCATCTTGTCACTTCCGAAAAATAACGAGTTCTTACGCTCACCAGCCAATGGACGAATAAAACGTTCGGCACAAACTCTATTGTCGGCACTCATAGTACGACAAAATACTTTCAGCACCATTATAGGTTACCTGCATAAACTGGTATCCGGGTCTAAAACGTCTCTCAAACATACTGTAAGACCGTCGGTCATAGCTGAACAAACGAACCAGACGTAAATCTTTAGACATCACGATAAAGACATCACCATCCTCCGGCTCACGGTTCAACTGCTGATGGATGATGGATAAGACCTTATCATATTTACAGCGCATATCATGAAAATCACGAACAAAGAAAAAACGGTTTAGTCCTGTAATATTCAACATAAGACCTCCAGTTTCTCCACCAAGCTTTTCAAACCTTCGTAGCTTAAATTTTTCTGACTGATATGAACACCATTGCTCATGCGGATATCCACTAGGATTCGAAGTTCAGTATGACAAGAAAGCCGAGGATCCGATTCTGGCTTTTATTCCGGAATTGGCGAAGGACTTTCCGGCATTTCTGATTCCGGTGAGGGAGCACCCAAAACCTGAACAGGAACTATCTTCTTCCGGGTATCCTTGTACCATTTGAAAAATAGGTTATTAGGCACTTTGTTGGACATACAAAATTTCTCAATAGAAACACCCGCAGGGATACCTTCCAATTTATAGCGCAAAAATAGACGCTCAAAATCATTGTAACTATACATAAACTTGGCTTTTGATTTAACGAAAGCAAAGATCTAACTTTTATATCGGTCATCCTATACGTCATTTTTGGACGCTAACGATAAATCTGACGGGAATTCCTATTAATGAGTACTTTTTATTATTTTAAATGGATTTTGAAATAAATGCCTCCGGAGAAGTATTTTCCATCATTCAATTCGGCAATCAGATTGATGTGGTCTTTCCAAAGCTGGTAGTGTGCCCCGATGTTCACTGTGCGGGCGTCATATTCAGCCATTAGGTTAAGATTATTTACAGCTTTAATCAAAGGCTGGTCACCGAGTAGCTGAAAACGGAAGTTTGTGCCGAATGAAGGACGTTTATAATGCTCCATACCTTTGGCATTACCATATACAAATGCGGCATGAATACCCCATTCACCTATGTTCTGAAAATCCAGATGTTTGGTTACAGCCAGATAATACCGTGTTGCGTAGTTATTGGAACCGCTTGTATTACCAGACACCAGTCCACCGCCGCCATGATCGGCATGAGAAGTGGGATCATCCAAGCCGAGTACGATTTGCGGTGTCCACTCCTTCCACCACCCTTCTTTCCAAAGACGCAGACGCGCACTGAAAGCCCGGTCCTGATTCGTGAATTTCCCCCAAGACTGTTCCGGGAAATAAGTAGAGCCATGATCCGCATGTACCAATGTACAGATATAGACCACCTCCAGCCAAGGAAAAATAGTAATATTAATGTAATAATTGAAGGTATACCCCACTTCACTACTACGAAAATGGGTGGATAACGGATGAGTATTCAAATAGTTTCCACCAAACAGGAACGTTTTATCACGCTGCATATCAGCCGTGGGAGCATGAAGCAGTCCGGTAGTCCCCAGCAATGCCTGGGCATCGGCCCATAAGGAAACACTACACAGAAAAACAAGCAATAAGATTCTTTTCATCAAGCTACTCCTTACATATATTCCACATGAACAACAGATTGCCGATAATGTAACGTTTCCACATCCGGCGAGGTTCTTTCAACAACCGATAGCACCATTCCAAAGAATGTCTCTGCCACCAGGCAGGAGCACGCTTTACCGTTCCGGCATAGAAATCGAAAACAGCACCTATCGTTCCGCAATGGCAGTGGATTTTTAATTCATGCCAATGCGTGTACGCCCATTTCTCCTGCTTGGGGGCAGTCATCCCTATCCAGAGCAAATCTGGATTTGCCTTGTTGATAGCTTCAACTATCGCCCGATTGTCCTCTTCCGAAAACTCCGGCTTATAGGGTGGCGAATAAGTTTCCACTTCGATGTTGGGATAATCCACTTTCACACGCTGTTTTATCAATGCCAATACTTTTTCACTGCTGCCCATGAAAAAACATTTTCCTCCGATAGTATTCAGCTTGTTCATCTCGAACTCGAACAGGTTCCAGCCGGCAATACGCTCTGTAGGTTTGGATCTCGCATTCAGCCAACGACACGCCTTGACAATACTTGCCCCGTCGGGAATTAACACATCTCCCTGCTGCAAAGCTTCGGCAAAGAGCTTGTCTTTCTGGGCGGTATTGTAGGAATGGGCGTTGATGGTGTTGATCAACAACTTTCCATTGGGGAACAATGACATAGCCTTTCTGCTATCCAAAATCATCAAAGATTTTAGTCTCAACATAGTCAATTTTATAATAAATACATACTTACTCTATAAGGCAAGATGCGTATATGGAATTTAAAGAATCAATATATCCAGCAATATGAAATCGATCAAATATTGTACACCTCGCTTTTTGAGACAATGAATTCATCAGTTCTTTATTGTATACTAACTTTACACATTGTTCAACTATAGACATAGTATCTTGTTTTTCGATTATAAGTCCATTATACCCATCTTTCACTATTTCCCCAATAGAACCGACATTAGTAGTAACTGGGACTACACCATAACTCATACTTTCAAGCAATGACATAGGTAATCCCTCGAAAAAAGATGGAAGCATAAATACATTAATTTTCTGAAGAAAAATATTTTTGGACTGGCCAAAAACCACTCCTTCATAAATAAAAGAGTTGCCTAATTCTGTTTGAAACCGGGATAAATATTGTCCTTCTATTTCTTCTTTTCCAGCCATCCTTAAAACAAATGGAATATTGCGCCGTTTCAATTCCACACAAGCTTCTAGCAAATATTCTATTCCCTTTGTTTCAGCAATTCTTCCTAAATACCCTAAAGTTAAAACGTTTTTATTATCCAAATATTCCCGATGGAAATCTTTGGCATTATTCAAATCTACACAGTTCGGTAGTACATAAACATTCTTACAATGAAATCTCTCTACGACAAGTTTTTTCTCCAAATAACTTAAAACAATACATGGAAAAGAGAAAGAAAAAACAGATTGTAAAATACACTTTAAATATTTTGGAATATGGGGTGTGGTCAAAAAAATCCCTCCATGCAAATGAATAACCATTTTCCTTCTTTTCCACCGTGCAATCATCATGAAAAGAGGATCACGCAATATTGACATTTTAGATAAAGGAAAATTATAATGGACAAGAGCCTCTGGATAACTATTCAATATTCTGTTCCATAAAATAAGAGACTTCATTATGACTTTTACTCTTGATAATCCTCCACTTTCATTATCTTTTCTACCAAGTTCAAAATGAATATAATGGCAATCCGGATTATTTGAGATTATAAATTGAGTAACAGAAGATATTCCACTTACATTTTGTTTTGGATCAAGTGAAGGTGACACAATGATAATTTTAGTTTTCATCTTTCTTTTTTTTCACTTCCTGCAAGAATTACTATTGAATAGTAATAAAGTTCATTCATAGTAGAATTTGAGAACAAAGCTAATTTATTTTTATCCTATCGGGCAAATAACTTTTCACTACCTTTAAAAATGAGAAACATAATCATTGAAAAAAAGATATCAGCTTTTTACCTTCGACCAATCAGGTAAAAATATATTCCATGTACTTTTCAAAGTTTACATTGTTCTATTTACAGTTTTTATGAGAACAAATACATGAAAACCTTATTTTTAATCACACATACCCTACACGTAACAGTTTTATCTGCTTATAGTATGTTCTATCTATCGCTGAATACATATTAAACACCAGAAGTCTTTTCATTTTTTCTAATCCCATCATTTATGAAAATGTTTACCCTTGATAGCCATATAAATATTTTCACAAGAAAATTTTGCAAAAAATAATACATGAGAACTATATTTTTTCTTAAAGCCCAACTATTTATATCCCTAACAGCATCTTTTGACAAATTATTCTTTAGTCTTAAATATCTACAGAATCTTATTAATTCTTTATTTGTATTATACAAATTTTTCAGTGTGATAAAATCTTTATCTCCATGTAAAAGACTAAGCACAATAGGTGAAAAATGAAAATGTACATTTTTAGATAAACAAGTTGAATGTAAGTCAATAGTTCTTTGCCTTTGTATCTTTGAATGAGTATTAGATATTCCAGCTAAATTAGCACTTCTATACAATAATAAAGGAGTTTTTATTGTATAACATATACATCCATCATTAATCATTCTCATCCACAAATCAGTATCTTCAACATAAATACATTCTTCACAATCTCTATATCTATATTTCTTCAACAAACAGGCTTTAACAAGCACACCAGGATGGACAATAAATGTATCTATATTTATTAAATAATGAATAGCTTCAAAGCCTGGATAAATATTATGTCGATATTTTGAAAGCTTAGTTCCATCTTCTGACATTTTTTTTAATGCTACGTTTACAATATCAACCCCTTTATATTTTTTAAAAACATCTAATTGCAATTCAAATCTCTGAGGCATAGATATATCATCAGAGTCCATACGTGCTATAAATTCACCACGAGCTATTGATATACCTTTATTTAGTGTCTTTATTAAACCTAAATTTTTTTCATTCTTAATATATACTATACGACTATCTTTAAATGATTTTATAATTTCTTCGGTTGCATCAATACTACCGTCATCTATAATTATAAATTCAAAATTTGAAAAAGTCTGATTTAAGATACTTTCAATCGCCTCTTTTATATACTTTTCAGCATTATATGCTGGCATTAATACTGAAATTAATGGATTATTAAGATCGTTCAATTTATATGTTTTCATACACCAACCCATTCAGAAGGAAAAATATCAGGAACAGCGTATTTCGAGTTATACCATTTCTTAGGATAAATAGTTAAGATATTATCTTGGTTCAAACGTGCCGCCCAATAACTAAATGTGCTATTAGCTATCACATTCACCTTACAATTAGCCATCAAATACATATCAATAAAACTACTATTTCCAACATTTGCATTCACATAAATAGCATTAGGCAAATTCAATAATAATTTAGCATACTCAATATCATCTGAAAAAACAAAAAACATAACATTCTTTATTTTACAGACTAATTCCAAAGCTTTTTCATAATACTCTTTAGTACACACTCCACCATAAATTTCTACATTTGAGGAAGATAGGTAGTCACCACACCTAATATGCAAAGCAACAGATATATTTGATTTAATCTTCGACAAAATTGATTTGTTTTCTGCTGACAAATCAAACTTTTTAAAAGATAACTTACTATCTATGATATTAAAATACTTTTGATCTTGCCAATAACCATCATAAAAAATTGCAATTGGATTATCATAAGTATCAGTTGCCACATACTTTTTAAAACCCAAACATCTTAAAACACGAATCACTTTCACTAATGCATTTACAATGAAATTAGTTTTTGGCAAATAAATATCAAATACATTATTCACCTCCAATCCATTATGTCCAATTAACCATTTTCTATTATAATAACCATACACTTGATGCCCACATTCCCGCAAATATACAACGAGCAAATACTGAAATAATTGGTTTCCCAATCCACCGGAAAAAGATACAATTTTTATCATCTGAATCGTCCTAATAACATATACAATCCGAAAAATCTATTCACAAGCAAGTATTTCATTATAAATTTTGAAAGAGTAGAAGGCTTATAATAAAGAGAGAACGACAGAAAATCATTCTTCTTTATAACTTTCAAACATGCAATTCCTTCCCTCAAAGATATATTACCCTTATTACGGAAAAAACATTGAATAACCCTCAAAAAAAAGGGTTCTACACATTTCCATTTTTCTACTTCCTTATTCAACAACCGAGTTTTATTCAATAAGGAATCGCAATATTTAGATACTTCTTGATATATTTTGTATTCATTATTAAATTGATAATATGAAAAGTTCAAAGAATTATTTCGACGAACAATATGATAATTACTGATATTTCGCAGATAAATTTTATCTACAACATTTAAATAAGACAATGTAAATATTAAATCTTCACCTAAACTTATATCATCTGGATACCTCAAATTATGTCTACGTATAATATCCAAATTATACAATTTAGCATATGGTCCAGACAACTTATATAATTCTAAAGTGAAAAATATCTCTATAGCTTCATTATCACCAAAAAACCCCACTCGGGATATATTATCATATAAATCTTGCCCCACAAGATTATAATTATGGAATATTAAAGTTTCAGAAGATACTTTTTCAACGTCCTGAACTAATTTTCTCACATAATCAGAGGATACATAATCATCTGAATCTATAAAACAAACATAATTACCATGCGCTTTTTTAAGTCCTAAATTTCTTGCAGAACTAACTCCTCCATTTTGCTTTCTTATAAGATATATTCGCTTATCATTTTCAATAAACTCACGACATATATCGCATGTTTTATCAATACATCCATCATCTATTAATAATAGCTCAAAATTCGTATAAGATTGCTTTATCACACTCTGCACACATGTAGCTATACAATTTTCCACATTATACATTGGTATAATTATACTGACAAGTGGTGTTTTCATAATTCTTTTTCTTTTCTGTGTAAGTCATCTCTACCAAATACAACAAAATAGCTTGTATAGCCAAATTACCCTCCCGATAAAATTCCATTGTTGTTATTGATATCATTAGCATATACATAAACCAAACATTTATATAAAAATATGAATTATCAACTTTTAATGTTATAGCTCGGACAGAATACATAATCATCACAACAACAGTACCAATTCCAGCAGTCCAAGATAATCCTAATAGTCCCCAATCTACATAAGTTATTTGTCGTAACGCCAACTCACTTAGCATATAAGAGCCATAAGAAGAATGCTCATTAGGAATTCCTGTTCCTAAAAGCCACTCTATAGTATTGTTAAAATGTTCATTTATAAAATAATTAAAATTCACTATACGGACATAATCATCATTAGAAAAATTATCAGTAGCATTACGTTCAATCATGAAGATTATTTTTTCATAAAATACTGGTATATTCAAAAGACAAATAAAAACTATCCCTCCCAAAAACAAATAACATAAATTTTTTAAATTAAAACCTTTAATTCTTACATACATCCAAATTAGAAAAAATATGCTACACGCCATCATAGTTCTAAAGCCTAACAATACTATAACAAAAACAGCCCCTAAGAATAAACATAAATATCTCTTATTTCTATTTATAATGTATTTATTAAACCCCATAAATAAACCAACAGATGCCAGTCCTTGTCCTATTAATCTAAAGCGAACATCATCAATTTCTGGATTTACAACAGCAGCACCACTAAAAATAGCAATAGGGTAAATCATATACTGAATAATATATGATATAACGAACAAAAGACTTGAAATATAAATTATCTTCTCAATTTGTACTATCGTCATATGATATCGCTTAAGAACAAAATAAAATAGTAAATACAATAAAGTTGGATCAGCTGAAAAAGACTGAGAAATTGTTTGTCCCCGATAAACATATGACGAAATAGCACTTAAAAACATGAAAAAATAAACCATCCATATATATGTGGAAAAAAGACTTTTTATTCTCCATTGTTTATATCCTAAAACAACAACTATCAATACTAAAAGACCTCCTCTTAGATCTATTAACCCAAAATATTTCTCTATCAATAAAAACAAAAACAAAAATACATAAACATTCATCTTTTTATACAGGTTTTAAAAAAGGCCGCAACTTTAAATATAAAAAAATTAAAAGCAAGAATTCTTTTCCATGTATGTTTTTCATATTTCCGTAATGCTTTATAAGACAAATAAATAAGTTGATTTATAGATATCCTTTGATCTAATGAATATTCGCTTTTATGGTGATAATATAAAGCCAGATAATCTAATGTTATATTAAAAAGATAGTATTTGAAAGCATCTATGGTATAACTATCTATATTATATTTATACACCAAATCTAATAAACGTAAATTTGTTCTCAATGTTTCAAACCTATAATACCCAATTTTTTTTGTTATTGCATCAGAATTATCTTGTCGATAATAATAAGCAGCATCAGAAAATGCAACTTTTTTGCAATGATAAAACCACACTCGTTGCATATAATCATCACTATCAAAGGTATCTGTAGGAATATCAGAATTTGCCCTTATTACATCCATGTTCCATAGTACATGCCCAGGTATTGAATAATCTAAAGAAAGCATGAAAGCTTGACAACCATTTATTACTGGACTAATATTTCCATTAAGCCCTAATTGCACATGATTATTTTTTTGAGTAGCATAATAATAAATCGTTTTTGGAATTACTGCATCAGCACCTGTTTCTAACTGCCTTCTACATAATTTTTCCAACGAATCATTTTCTAAAAAATCATCTTGGGATAAATACAAAGTCCATTCTCCAGAAATTTTAGGCAAGATGAACCGCCATGAAAAGGGCACATTACCTTCATTTTCTTTTCTATATATCTTCACTCTATCATCCTTCTTTTGATAATCTAATAAAACATCCCAACTGTTATCAACAGAACTATCATCCACACATAATATTTCAAAATTTGTATAAGACTGACTTAAGATAGAATCTAATGTTTTACCAATATATTTTTCTCCATTATATACAGGTATAAATATTGAAACTTTCATATAGTTGTATTTATTCTTTGAGAAAGATATTCCCTACCTTTTTCACGCAATTGTTCTTTTATTCTATTAACTTTATGCCAATTTATTTCCTTACGTATTTTTTCTAACACAATTTCTTTTGGTGAAGAAATCAAACGATCTTGCAAACCAAACATTGTTAATAAAGAGGTAATTCTAGATAGTCCACGCTGTGGATTTGCTATGACCCAGAATGACTTATTAAAAATAATAGAGAAGACACACCCATGAAATGAATCGGTTATAATAAAAGGTGAACTATAAAAAGAATATATCCATTCCTCCACAGAAGGATACATACAGTTTTTCATCTTAACATTATCATACAAACTAGACTTTTGTTTGGGAAGAAAATAATAATATTCACATTGAAGGATTCTAGATATTTCATCTATAATAAGCTTTTTCATAGAAGAATTATCTAAAATATAACACATTATGTCTTTTCTTGAAATACGCTTATCTACCGATATACCACTTAATATATTTTTATATACAGAACAATCTAACAAAAGAGTTGGATCAATAACTTGAATAGCATCTATTCCAAACATCTTTTTACATATATCAACTCCTGATTTTTCTCGAACTGATATTCCTGCAAAATTTTTCAAGAGATTAATACACTTTTTGGTCTGCACAGAATTCCCCAACCATCTGTCTACACCAAAAGATGCAGCATAAGATATTCTCAATATTTTTCTGTCAAAAATTTTAGGATCTAGAAAATATATACAAATATCATCATCATTGGAAACCCTCCATACTTGGTCACTCCCAACAATGATGGCATGGAAATCTTTAGTTATTTCATACAATTCTTTATTGGATTTACATAATCGAGTTTGTTTTATATTCTCAATAATAAATTTTCTTGTTTTCGAACTAACAAGTTTAATGTTTTTATCAGAATAGAAATATCCTTTACGCAATTTTAACAAATCAGCAACAAACACCTTTATTCTATTTTTTATGTAGGACAATCTATTCCTTTGTGGATTTCTATTAATCAGAACAGCTTCATACCCCATATCATTAATCATATACTGCAAGGCATAAATCTGTAATATATTACCGTAATTATATATCGGAGGTAATGTTAAGATACCAATTTTTTTAACCATATACAGAATCTATTTACTTTTGAAATTAAATTCACTTTCCCATTTTTTTTCCAAACCAACTGCCCAAAGGAAAAAAAATCATCACCTTTATAAAGCAAAAGGAAAAAACGATTCCTTTCTAAAGGTTCTTTTGCAGAAAACAAAAAAGACTTATTATATTTACAAATAATATCAACTGGCAATTTTAAAGATTCAAAACGAGAATGTACTTCACTCAATAACGGCATAAATCTAGAATTATTCATTAGTAATAAACTTATTCCTTTATCATCATCAAATTGAGGAACTACATTTTCTACTCCCCAAAAATCTCCAATTGTTATATCACTACCAGACTTTCCTGCTTTTGAAGGACATTCATAACAAGATGGACGCAATATTAAACCTGATAAAAACATCCGCATATAGACATTTTCACTAAACAAAGAAGAATATGCAAACATTATCTCCTTTCCATTCTTTGTTATTTTAGAAAAAACCATTCTATATCTATAATTTTTCCAACTTTTTATTTTCGATCGAAACTCTACACTTTGTAGGCATTTTTTACAAGACGAGGTCAAACTTGACTGAGTATCACAGTAATCAGTAACTGCTTTATTCAAATATATACGCCAAATTTTAGGGCTAGGTACTCCATGACAAATAAAATCAACTGTTAACAAATTATCATATTCTCTACGCAAATAACGTTTTAAAGCTGCCACCTGACAAGGAGTTCCTGTAAACATAACTATTCTTCCCTGTTTTAAGAAACTCTCTACCTTTTGATAACTAGTTCCGATATAACTCTGTACATATTTTGATCCACGAAAAGCCGCAAGCCCTTCTATACTTTCAGTATAATGATGCTTTACTTCCCAATCATCACTAAAACATGCCCCAAATACAACACCTCCTTTTTTTATCACTTCTTCTGCTAAAAGAGTAAAAACACCTCCCGATGAACTTTGCATTCGGATTTTTTCATTTTTATTTTTTATTGCATATATATCTAGAAAATTCGTTCTCTTTTTTTTACTATCATTTTGACACGGACATACAATTTCGCAAAGACCGCAATCTATACATTTTTCTTTATCTACTACGGGATAAAGAAAACCTTCATCATCTTCATACATAGAGATACACTTTTTAGGACATTTCTGTACACAAGAAGAACAACCACAACAACTATGTTTATCTATAATCTCTATCATATTTAATTATTAAAATTCTTTTTCCTTAACTCTTTCATTTTCATAATAACGAATTTTTTTTCATCTCCTGTCAATCCTATAACAAAAGAAGAAAGAAGCATGGCTACAACAGAAACAACACATACCAAAAGACCTATCCATAAAGTAGCAGGAAGCACATACAACAAAACTATAGGTAAAGGAATTGCCAATAACAACACAAATAAACAACGTAATAAAACCTGATAAAAATAACTACGCAAAGGAAAAGAAATCATAGAATGAATGATAAACAAACGAACAATAAAGGCAAAAACACAAATAAATAAATGAACAACAAATACACTTGACGGTTCAGCTCCCAATTTAAGAACCAAATAAGAAATCGGAACGATGGAAAGCAATATACCACCAATAACAGACTGATACACTCTAATACGACCAGTAGATTGTGCCGCCACCATAAAAGCACCAGCCATAGCATCTATTATAACAATACATAACATTAACCGAACAAACAATACCGTATAATGAGGAACTGTTTTAAGCCACAAACGCAATATCATATCCGTTTCAAGTAGTATCGGAAGAGAAATAATTGCAAGTAATAAAAAAGTAAACCTAGAACTACGAAATATCAAACTATACATATAGGTAAAATCACCCAACGCGTATGATTTGGTTATTTGAGGATTCAAAGCTGTTTGAAAGTTTATAGAGAACTGAACAACTGCTCCTTGTACTTGTATTGCTATGCCACGTGCCGCATTCACAACAGGACCAAAAAACATATTCAACAAAATATTTATTCCTTGAGAAAAAAAAACAGTTGCAAAGCCTCCCCATAAATTCCAACCACCAAAACATAGCATTTCTTTAAACAATCTACTATCCCACCCATATACATAATGAGTTTCTTTAAAATAACAACTGCAATAGCGACCGTATACAACACGAATTAACAATTGCATAGCACAAAGCAAAGCTGCATAGACAATTAGCTTGTCAGACTCCGTAAGATACAATAAATAAACAATACCCAATTTCAATAATACCTCAAGAACTGAGATATAAGCAAAGGCTGACATTTTTTCATGAGCTATAATCACCGCATTATAAGGAACGCTTACTATCATAGCCATCATAGTAACAATTGAAAATTGATATACCCAAAAAGCAGCTTCTATTCGAGAAGAGGGAATCACCATCTTTTCATAAAGAAACCAAAGCCCAACCGTTTCACCCAAAAACAGAACAACTAAGGCAACTAACAAATGAATATTTACGCTAGTCTGAAAAACTTTTTGTAATTGATTAAAATCTCCTTTTCCTAATGCAAATGTAATATAACGTTGAGTAGAAGAAGACATTGCGCCATTAAAAAATCCGAACATAGTTATCACACCTCCCACAACATTATAAATTCCAAAATCTTCTATACCTAAGGCAGCTAATATGACACGTGAAGTATAAAGACTTACCAACATCATAAATAACATGCGAAAATAAAGCAATAATGTATTTTTCGCTATTCGGATATTATTTGCTGAAATATCTGTCATAAAAAGAAATATCAAATTCTTTTATTTAAATACAATTTATAATATGATTATTCCGTATTCCCAATAACATCCAATATTTCCTTATTCTTATTTTTTAAATGAAATGCAGGAATGCAATTATGATCTTTCATGCATAAATCTTGGATACATAAATTCTCTAATAGACCATAATGAATTAATAGTTCTTGCATTTTGGGAAAAAGAAAACTATTATAAAACAACAACTTCAATTCTGCGGTACTCATTTGTGCTTGAACAAACTGAACATATTCTCGATACTTCTTATGTATATCTGCCTGTTGAGAATGATTTGAACTATATCTGAGATGTTGTGCTTCACTATACCTTACAAACTTAAGAATATGATATAAATGTCTGAAATACACACTAACATTACAATGATGTCTATAAAAAAAATAATAAGCTATGGCAATTTTCTTTTGAATAGTATTAACGCTATTATATTTTAAGTGACCTGATTGAGTAATACAATATTGTTGATTGACATACCCTAAAATAAAAGGGAGTCTTTTTTCTGAACATTTTTTTTCAAATTCTTTTATTTCAATAGGAGGAACATTTATACCATTTATTCCATCATTATACACATCTTCTTCAATACTGTCTTCTATATCAATAGCATCTTCCTGTGAATACCCATAGCAATCCTTTTGCTCCAATGAGCTAAAGATTAAAGAAATTTGATTAGAAGCATTTATAAAAAACATCTCCCCTTTTACATGATAATCATCAAATCTTTTTCTAACATCTTGGCAATCCAAATATGAAAACGAAGATTCTACTTTTTGTTTTATATCCCTATGTTCTTGCAATAAATTAAAAAAGGTCGATTTAAATTGTTCTTCCTTACTTATTCCTATCTGATGCTCATTAAACCGATACTGTTCACGAAGGGTAAAATAAAGTAAAATAGCATTTACTAAACCTATAATAGGGGCAGTAGTTCCTGCAATGGTATCACCTATCTCTCCCTTTTCCGTAAAATCCAAAAACTCCGGTCCATTTAAAGTAAAAATGAAAGGGGCAAAAAATGTAAATAATATAGCAAATCCTATAAGAAAATTACTCTTCTTCATTTTATCAATAGAGTTTTAGAGGATATACTTTAAACTAGTTACGCATACCTTTTAAATAATCAATAACTTCTATTTAAAACATAAATCAAATTCATAAACTACGTAAGTAGACTTACTTTCTTATTGTAACACTATCCAAAAAGAAATTTGATAACAATATAATTAATATCTAATACTATATTAATCATTATAAGGAGTTCTCAAATATTCCTTCAATATTACCTCATTCTACCCCCCTTCATCCCACTGCTTTTCACTCTTCGAGCATAGTAGTAGGCTATCAAAGACTTATAATTTCTTCCAAGGCAGACTCTTCTTTAACATAAGAAAGCATTTTTAACAAATGTAACTAAACTGGATTAAAAGGTTCTGACTCATATTCTTTAGTTTTTATGATAGACTAAGAATATAACGATAAATAGTTACAAAAGCCAACACCAAATACTATTCCGGCTTCTGACTAAACAATAAAACCGTTTCGATAAATTCTACAACGACGGAGGTTAATCTAGGATTATCAAGGCAGACAATACCGCTGCATAAATTCAGCTCTCTTTCAAGATCCCAAATATCTGCGGACATAAAAATAATCAGACTTATACAATGAGAATAAGAAAACAAGATTTAATACGTTCCGAATCAAGATTTACCATACTTCAAAATAGGTAGCGTCCTGACCTGTACGTTTCTTAAAGTCCTCCTTCATCTTCTTTTCCAGATCCTTAACATATTCACGCTTTAACCTTCTTGCTTCTTCCAGCCGACGCAAAGCATCTTCGCGTGTCATTTTCTTAGTGCCTTTATCTCTCATATTCTCTTGAATATTCATATTCCCCATATGCAATAGCAGAAGGACTATCTTTCCACCCAATTTTCAACCATCAGCCCTTTTATATTTTTAAAATGCTTCAAATTGTCCGTCACCAATATAAGATTTCTAGAACAAGCTGCAGAAGCTATCAGCAAATCAAAATCTTCGACAGGAGTGCCTAATGAGCGGAGACGATTCTTCTCTTGGGCAAAGAAATCTACAGATTCTGCAAAAGGCACAATATTTATCTTTGATATAAAACGATCTATCAGATCCAAATTCTCTTTTAAACGCTTACTTTTGTAAGCGCCATATTTCAATTCTGCAATGGTTACTTCTGATACAAAACACTGTGAAGCACCTATTCCTACTAATTTTTCAGCTATTTCAAACTTCTGCCGGAATAGAAATACACAGATACAAGTATCAAGAAGATATTGTTTCATAATTCAATCTCCCTATTTGAAGTCCTTGCACCACGTATATCCTCGATAACCTCATCTGCCGTACGATCATCTTCCCATCGCCCGACAAATTCTGAAGTCCAATTTGAAGTATCGGACGTATTATCCTTGGCAACTAAGGAAGCAGACAACTTGGCTATCAGTTCCAACTTAATGTCGGAACTTAGGTCTTTCAACATCTCCCAATAGATATTTGAAATTGAAGTTTTTGAATTTGAAATATTCATTGTCGGCATAATCGTCTTTTCTATCATTATATACAAAAGAACAAATTATTTTTCATTCTTCCTAGTGAAATATTCTTTTTAACTCACTGCACCACCCTCATGCATGCACCCTATTTCCATTTCAATGCCTCAGCCACCGATCATAATCATCCAACCGGTTGATCAGCTGCTGCTTACTCTTTTTCTGCTTTT
>OGPZ01001227.1_pt1 | contig 18922 bp, 20 predicted proteins | sample 1553111 | NCBI WGS metagenome assembly OGPZ01 (sample SAMEA2579968, study PRJEB22360) | human gut metagenome
CAGCAGAGAAGAGCTGGAGGCGGCACAGCCCCTTCAGATCGTAGCTTCCGCAGATGAACTTCTGAATTTTTTCGACTGACCCCTCTGCACAGACAGAACATTTTTCAAATGGTGTGGAGGGAACTTTATCCGGTAGGAATCCATTATCTGATCGGACAGATCCTTGGAAGTGCCGTGCTTCTCTGGCTGGTGAATCATGTCAGCAATGCACAGGAATCTTATTACAGTTATACTCTGGTAATCACAGGACTTACGGGAGTGCTGGTTATGTTTCCGGCAGTATATTTTTACCGGAAAGACTGTATAGGAAGGCTGATCGGTGGTTTAACTTCCATTGAAGAGCAGAGGCTTTCTGTCCCGGAAATACTGCTTCTTCTTGCGGCAGGAGCCGGATTTGCCCAGTATGCCAATGTGCTGGTGGCGATCTTGCAGAACTGGATCTCATCCAGCTATGGAGAGACTATGACGAAGATCACTTCAGGGAAAAGTCTTTTTATGATGATTTTCTGGATGGGAATCGTAGCACCAATTGCGGAAGAAATGATCTTTCGCTGGCTGGTCTATCTGAGACTTCGGGATCATTTTTCCGTACTGGTTTCTGCTGTGATCTCCGCTGCATTTTTTGGAATCTACCATGGAAATGTCCTGCAAGCTGTATATGCGTTTATCCTGGGAGGACTTTTTGCGTGGTTCCTGGAGATGGGCGGCAATAAGTGGACCAGTGTGCTGATGCATATCGGAGCCAATACCTGGATACTTATTTTCAGCGAATATGCTCAGACCCTGGTAGAAAAAACAGGAGCAGGAAGTCTTCTGATAATCTATGGTGTCTTTGCAGTGGTGATGATCGGAGGATACCAGTATTTTGCACGCCGGGGAGAAAAGAGAGGTTACCGGGCTGTTTAACTGTTAACCGGATGTAGATTGTAGATGTTCGATAGCTGTCTGTCCCTGGATCGGGCGGAATGAAAGATGAAATGTAAATAATTGTTTTTTACAGAGGATCTGTAGTGGGATCACAACATAGTGATACCATTGCAGGTTCTTTTTTTATAAAAAAGTATACGGGAATACTTCTGCCGGGTGGGAAATTTATACAGATTTTATATTTATTTAAGAAACCATTTCTTGTACATGTTTCTATCCCGTGCTATCATAAGTGTATTAAAAGAATTAATACACTTAATACACGGATTACAGAGAAAGGAGCGTCGTATGTTATTCTTGGACTATCAGGACAGGCGTCCCATCTACGAACAGATTGTAGAAAAATTCCGGATGCTGATCCTGTCAGGAGCTGTGGAGCCATCTTCCAAGATGCCGTCTGTGCGACAGTTGGCCGTGGAATTATCCATCAATCCCAATACCATCCAACGGGCATATATGGAACTGGAGCAGCAGGGGCTGATCTGCCCGGTGAAGGGAAAAGGCAGTTTTGTTACAGACAGCAGCAGGATCAGGCAGATTGGTATGGAAGAAACCTTAAGCGAGCTGAAAGAGATCGCAGAAAAGGGAATGGCTCTGGGAGTAGGGGAGGAAGAAATGATCGGTGTGATCCGCTCATGCTATAAGGAGGGAAACAATGATTGAAATAAAAAACTGCAGCAAAGCTTTTGGCAAGATACAGGCAGTAAATAAGGTAACCATGGATATCGGGGAACGGGAGGTTTTTGGACTGATCGGTTCCAACGGTGCGGGAAAAAGTACTCTGCTCCGTATCATGGCCGGGATCATCCGTCAGGACAGAGGAGAAGTGCTGATGGATGAAGAAACGGTTTTTGAAAATGAACGGATCAAAGAGCATTTTTTCTACATCCCTGATGATGCATATATTCCGGCAAACTACAATGCTCTGGACATGGCAGAATTTTACCGGTGTATTTATCCGGGATTTCAGCAGGCACGTTTTGAGACAATGATGAAGCAGTTTCATCTGGATGGAAAACGAAAAATCAACACTTTTTCCAAAGGAATGAAGAAACAGCTTCTGGTGATCCTGGGAATCAGTACAGGAACGAAATATCTGTTTTGTGATGAAACCTTTGATGGCCTGGACCCGGTAATGCGCCAGGCAGTAAAAAGCATTTTTGCATCGGAGATCATGAGTCGTGAATTTACGCCGGTGATCGCTTCCCACAATCTCCGTGAGCTGGAAGATATCTGCGATCACATCGGGCTTCTTCATCAGGGAGGAATTCTCCTTTCCAGAGATCTGGAGGATATGAAATTCCACATCCATAAGATCCAGTGTGTACTTACTGACAAAAAGAAAGAAGAAGAATTAAAGAAAGAGCTGGATGTTTTGAAAACAGAGCATCAGGGCTCCCTGCTGCTTATTACTGCAAGGGGAACAAGAAGAGAGATCATGGAGAAGATACAGGCAAAAAATCCTCTTTTCTGTGAAGTGCTCCCACTGACTCTGGAAGAAATATTTATCAGCGAAACGGAGGTGGCAGGCTATGAAGTCAAAAATTTATTCCAGTGAATATATGAAATCTTCTTCTAAAGGACAAAGGTGGATCCCGGCATTTGCCATGATTGCATTTCTCCTGGCATTTCCGGTAGCGGAACTTATGTTGATGGGAAAATGGAATGAGCGCAGTTATACTCAAAGTCAGCTTTCCTATCTGTATTCCAGCCTGTGGAGCAGTGACTTTCTCACAATGGGAGCAGTTGTGGCTGCGGTAACAGCATTTTTTGCAGCAGTAAGCGGCTTCTGGTATCTGTATTCCCCGAGAAAAGTGGATTTCTATCACAGCCTTCCGGTAAAGCGAAGTGCACTGTTTCTGCACAGAGTATTCCTGGCTGTTCTTTATTATCTGGTACCATATGTGATCATGGAATTTGCTGCGGTATGCATCGGGGCAGCCAGAGGATATTACAGCCTTTCCATCATGAAAAAGGCGCTGATACTGCTGGTGATCCATCTCCTGATGTATCTGCTGGTATATTTCTCCACAGCGCTGGTGATCGCCTGCACCGGTACCATGTTGATGGGAGCACTTGCATGGGCAGGGCTGTTTACCTACAGTATCATTCTGGCAGCGATGCTGCAGATAAGCGGACATTTATTCTTTGATACCTGGTACGAAGGCAGTTACGGGATCCTGGCAGCAGTGCGGGACCTGGGCTCTCCCCTTATGGTGATCGTAAGCTTTATGGATAAATACAGCAGCGGGAACTATGGAAAACAGTTATTGATACTGATCTTTGTGCTGCTGCTTATGGCAGTATTATCCTGGATGGCATTTTGCAGGCGAAAATCAGAGAATACCGGAAAAGCACTGGTATATACCTGGATGGAACCGGTCTTAAGTGCTCTGATCACAATACCATCCGGACTGGGTATTGGTCTGATCTTTTATATGATCCCGGAAGATTCATCCAAAACAGCATGGTGGATCTTCGGAATGATACTGGGAACGATCCTGGTCCATGGAGTTCTGGAAGTGATCTACGAAATGGATTTTCGCAGATTTTTCCGCAGAAAAGTGCAGCTTATGATCTTTGGAGGTGTTGTGGCGATCTGTGCGCTGACCATGAAAATAGATCTTCTGGGATACGACAGATATTTTCCGGCTTATGACAATCTTCAGGGAGTTGTGGTAAATGTATGCAATCTCTCATATACTGAGCAGCTTTGCAATGTGGAAAAAAAAGAAAATGGAATCTATAAGATCCGGTATACTGCTACCTCAGACAATAGTTCCGGTCTGCTGGATCAGCCGGTGATGAAAAGTAAAGCATTGTATAACAGTCTGAAGGATATCAGGCTTCAGAATGAAAAAGGAAAAAAATCAGGAAGGCGCATGTATGTGCGTTACATAAATAAACAAGGATTCAGTGTATGCAGAAGCTATAGTGTATCTTCTGCACAGGCGCAGAATCTTATGGAAGCCTTGTATGACGAGCAGACATGGAAAGAAGACAGATATTCATTTTTCCAGCTGGACAAACAGTATCTGAAAGAGGTCACCGGTATTTTCTGTGACGGAGATATTCATTCCTTATTTGAGAAAAATGCAGAGAAGCGTCAGGCACTGGCAGAGGCGCTGAGAAAGGACATTTTGGAAAACGGCGGTCAGACAGTAAAAGACCAGCCATGTGCAATGCTGATGTTCGATTATGCGGGAATTCCGTCAGAAGGATACATGGATGAATGGGGAATGAATGTACCGGCTGTTCAGGAAGGAGAGAGGGTGTCTACCTCCGTTCTGGTGTATCCGGCATATAAGAGAACACTTGCAATTTTGGAAGAAACAGGATATCCTCTTTCCATGGATGAGCTGTCTGTTGAGTATATTGATGTTTATTACTTCAGCTCCGAAGCTGCCGGCGAAGATGATGAAGCTTTTTCCGACACTGAGCCCCTTTCGGATCTTGAAGAAACAGAGAACGGTTATAAAGTCCGTTACGATAAAAAGGAACAGCTGGAAGCTCTGAAAAAATGTATCCGTCCATCACAGCTGGTAAACGGATGGACTATCTGGAATGCAGATGTCACAATGGAAGTGGTTCTGGAAGGACAGGAGAGCACCGGCGGGGATTCCGGACTTTATATGACATTTGCCGGTGAGATCCCGGATTTTATCAGAGCAGATGCAAAGGCAGCCCATGTAACAGAATGGGAGGTAAATGATTAATGGAAAAACCAGTCCGGCTGGATAAATTTCTGGCAGATGCCGGCGCAGGTACAAGAAGCGAGGTAAAAAAATACATACAGAAGGGTCAGGTGCAGGTCAATGGAAAAACTGCGAAAAAACCGGAGCTGAAAGTATCGGAAGAAGATCAGGTGGTTATGAACGGGCAGGAGATCCATGCTGCACCGGAATATGTATACTATCTTTTTAACAAGCCGGCAGGCTGTGTCAGCGCAACGGAGGATTCCAGAGATAAAACGGTTCTCGACTATATTGAAGAAAAAGACAGAAGAAAGGGACTTTTTCCGGTAGGGCGTCTGGATAAAGATACAGAAGGATTCCTTCTGATCACAGACGACGGTCCTCTTGCACATGAGCTTCTTTCTCCGAAAAAGCATGTGGATAAAACCTATTATGCAAAAGTATCCGGGAAAGTAACAGAAGAAGACGTTGCGAGGCTTGCAGAAGGCGTGGATATCGGGGAAAAGGATCTCACACGTCCGGCAAGGATGGAGATCCTTTCCACCTGGGAGTCCGGTACAGAATCTGCAGAAGCCGGTAAGAACTGGGAATCTGAGATCCGACTTACCATCCACGAGGGAAAATTCCATCAGGTAAAACGGATGATGGAGGCACTGGGAAAAAAAGTAACTTATCTGAAAAGACTATCCATGGGACCGCTGGCGCTTCCTTCAGATCTTCCGACAGGAAAATATCGTCCGCTCACCGAAAAAGAGCTGGAGCTTCTGAAATCTGCCGGAAACCGCTGAAAAACAGAAAAAAATTGGAAAAATCCCCTTTACATAAGGGGATTTTCTATGCTATAATTCAGAAGTTGCAAAAATAAGCACGCACGGCGATTCTATAAGGATGGTGCCCTACGGTGTGAGGATGGGTCCAGAGGGAAGGCGACCTGTGCGGAAGAATTTAACCAAAAAGGAGAAAAGACATGAGCGTTATTTCAATGAAGCAGCTTTTAGAGGCAGGTGTTCATTTCGGACATCAGACAAGAAGATGGAACCCTAAAATGGCTCCGTACATCTACACAGAGAGAAATGGTATCTATATTATCGATCTTCAGCAGTCTGTAGGAATGGTTGACGATGCTTACAATGCAGTAGCAGACATCGTAGCTAACGGTGGACACATCCTTTTCGTAGGAACTAAGAAACAGGCTCAGGATGCTATCCGTACAGAGGCAGAGCGTTGTGGAGAGTTCTATGTAAATGAGAGATGGCTTGGTGGTATGCTTACAAACTTCAAGACAATCCAGAGCCGTATCGCAAGACTGAAAGAGATCGAGGCTATGGAAGCTGACGGAACATTCGACGTACTTCCTAAGAAAGAAGTTATCGAGCTTCGCAAAGAGCTTGCTAAACTTCAGAAGAACCTTGGTGGTATCAAAGAGATGAAGAGAATCCCGGATGCTATCTTTATCGTAGATCCTAAGAAAGAGAGAATCTGCGTACAGGAGGCTCATACACTGGGAATCCCGCTTATCGGTATCTGCGATACTAACTGTGATCCGGAAGAGCTTGACTATGTGATCCCGGGAAATGACGATGCTATCCGTGCAGTAAAACTCATCGTTTCCAAGATGGCTGACGCTGTTATCGAGGCTAAGCAGGGAACTGCAGAGGCAGATGGCGAGATCGAGGCTGAGTCTGAGGAGTTTGCAGCTACAGAGGAATAATTCGTATAAACAGAATATTTCAGGAGGAAACGAACAATGGCTATTACAGCAGCACAGGTAAAAGAGTTAAGAGAGATGACTGGCGCCGGAATGATGGATTGTAAGAAAGCTCTTACAGCTACAGAAGGCGATATGGATAAAGCAGTTGAGTTCCTGCGTGAGAAAGGTCTTGCTACAGCACAGAAGAAAGCAAGCCGTATCGCAGCAGAGGGTCTTTGCAAAACTCTGGTAACAGAGGATGGAAAGAAAGCAGTCGTTGTTGAGGTTAATGCTGAGACAGACTTCGTTGCAAAGAACGAGAAATTCCAGGGCTATGTTGCAGATGTTGCAGCACAGGCACTTAACACAACAGCAGCTGATATCGATGCTTTCCTTGCTGAGGCATGGGCACTTGATACAACTAAGACTGTAAAAGAGGCTCTTGCAGCTCAGATCGCAGTAATCGGCGAGAACATGAACATCCGTAGATTTGCTCAGGTTGAGGAGCAGAACGGATTCATCGCTTCCTACACTCATATGGGTGGAAAGATCGGCGTTCTTGTAGACGTTGAGACAGACGTTGTTAACGATGCAGTGAAAGAGATGGCTAGAAACGTAGCTATGCAGATCGCAGCTCTGAAACCGCAGTACACAAGCGACAAAGAAGTAAGCGCTGAGTACATCGAGCATGAGAAAGAGATCCTTATGGCTCAGATCCAGAACGATCCGAAGGAGTCCCAGAAACCGGCTAAGGTTATCGAGGGAATGATCACAGGACGTATCAAGAAAGAGCTCAAAGAGATCTGCCTTCTTGACCAGACATACGTAAAAGCAGAGGACGGAAAACAGTCCGTTGCTAAATACGTAGAGCAGGTAGCAAAAGAGAACGGCGCTAAGATCCAGATTAAAGGCTTCGTTCGCTACGAGACAGGCGATGGTCTTGAGAAGAAAGAAGAGAACTTCGCTGAGGAAGTTGCAAAACAGATGGGTAAATAATCCATTAACTTAAGTTTTCATTATATTATTTTAATAAGTCTGAATTTAAGTATTTAAAGGCCCTGAAAGCCTTATAAACACTACGTTTCACAGTGATTATAAGGTTTTCGGGGCTTTTTTCTATATTTTTCTAAAAAAGTCCTAAATACCGCCAAGCATCGCTGGAAATCACCAAAAATCTCCCAAAATTGAATATTGAGTAAGGAAAAACTGAGTAAAAGCAAAGGCTTGCAATCTTCAGCGAAGTTACTCAAATTATCAGCGGTTTCATCAGATCACCATAATTTTCAAAAATCAAATTATTAACTTAAAAACTAATTTCATAAGGAGGAAATCAGTATGGCAAGTACAGCGATAGGCGCAGCTGGCGAGGATGCTCGCACAATAACTTTATGAGCAAAGAACATAAGGAGTTCTATTTGGAATATCTGCCAAAATGCAGATGGAAAGATGTATATCACAAAGCATTGGTATATTGTCTTGGAATCGACAGAGATACACGAAAACACGTTAACAGAATTTATGATTTTAAAAATGGCAGTGTGAAGCCAGAATGTCTGCAGGAAGGGTGGCAGACAAGCGGTTGTGTCAGAGTTGTACGCATGACATTTAATCTCTACTGCAACGGTACACCCAGTGTCTATGATTATGAAGATGCTGAAAATCAGATTACAGGGAACAACAAATGAACTGAAATGGTTCCAAAGAATTTAAGAGTAACCCTGAAAACGATGATGGATAATATTATCATGGGATTGGAATTTGATCCCAAAGAGGCTGTTTTACATCATGCGGAAGGAATAGATGTGATTCCATCTAACAAACTTCTTTCATCTCTGGCACAGTTCTCCCATATGTAAATGGTGGGTTGTTTGCAAATGAAGATATTGAAATTCCACAGTTTACGGATGAAATCAGAAATCTTTTACTGGAAAAAGCATCAGCAGATAACGGTTCAGAGAACAAAGAGGCCAGCTTCCTTTTGGCGTTAATACAGGATCAATTAAAAATTTTTTTCCACCATAACATAAAAAATGGTGGCATTTCGTATCTGCTGAAGGTACATAAGAACATTCTCCTGTCATATAATGTTCTGTAAATCAATCTGCATGGATGTTCGCTGGTAATAAGTATCTATGATATCCTGTAAAGTAATCATATTCATTTTTTCTTCAGCAGTTTTTTGGATTTCATTATAGAATTCCTGTAAAGACAACTGAATATTAATGCCAACGCCGCAATCAGGGTTGGTATGAGTATCTAAATGGAGCAGCGGCTTATCACCTTCAACTGCTTTATAAATATCCAGCAATGTAATCTGATCTGCTGGTTTTGAAAGAGAAGGACGGGCATGTCCGGCTACACTGGTCATAAGTTCCGCTTTTTTTAGTTTTAACATAAGCTGGCGTACAAAGCCGGGATTTGTATGGACACTTTCTGCAATTGAGGCACTGGAGAGGGATTTTTCCTGGTTGATAGCAATCAGAACCATCACATGAACAGTATCACTTAATTTCGTTGAATATTTCATGATAAGAAACTCCTTGTAGTATGATATAATGATCTTGTTTTCACGTTTTTGGGATGAAAATATTTCTGGTTTGTTTAAAACATCCTAAGTTTTCAACAGTTCTTTTTAATGTGTTGATAAACTGTACATTTTTTAATGCTTTGATGATTGTAAATAATATAATTACAACTATAATGGAGATTAAAGGAAAAGTCAACACAGATACTATAAATGTTCACAAAGGAGAACTTATGGAATACAAAAATCAAACAGAAAATCGTGCATTTCAGGAAATGTTGCAGGCAGCAGTAAAACGGCTGCAAAATCGTTCCGGAGAGGATATTGCTGCAAAAAGCGGGGCTGTTTTTCATAGCAGCCGAAATGTGCTTGAAGTACTGAGTTTTTATGAAACGATTGAAATTCAACTCCCTGAGTTTCGTATGAACTCAAACATGGACGAATGGCATTATCTGACATTGCTGCATTATCTGGATATGGCCGATGGAACAGAAGGTTCACAGAAGCTCATTACTTTTGGTAACCTGAAAGATGGATTGATTCGAGGAACCAAGTTTGACCGGACTGCAGAGCAGAAACTGGAAAAGCTTTTGCAGGATAAAGATCCTGAGAAAATTCAGAAAGCATGTAAAAACCTGGGTGCAGAATTCACAGAGACAAAGGCGGATCTGTGTGCTGTTTTTCCAGTTCTGCCAAGATATCCGGTAACTTTAAAGATATGGTTTGCAGATGAAGAATTTCCTGCATCTGGCAAAATATTTCTTCAGGATCATGCCGATCATTATCTGAGTGTAGAAGATGCGGTAACAGTTGGAGAAATTTTGCTGCAAAAATTATCGGAAGCATTTTCTTCCCTCTGATCATGAATCAGAAAACTTTCCAGTCCGGCTTTGATAAATTTGTCGATTACTGTCTGAATCTGTTTCCAGTCATTACAGTGATTGCGGAGCATCAGTCTGTTGATGGAAAGGCAGCCATTCATTTGAAAATAAAAAACCGATTCTGCCTGTTCAAAGGTCAGGAGGCTGTGTGACATAAGCCAGGTCACATAGCCTTCTTTTGTATTTTCTGCTATTTTTTCCAGAAGAATAGGGGCAATTGCATCATCCAGAAACAGTGCCCTGTATTGTGATTCCATCTGTATTTTCTGACAGAACGGATAGGAACAGCTTTTTTGATTTAGACAGAATAAATGATCTACAGTTGTTAACATATCCTGAGTCATATCATTAAAAATATCTGATAATACATCATGGATATCGTAGTAATGAAGATAAAAAGTGCCACGGTTGATTTCAGCATTTTTGCAGATCTCTGTAACTGTAATTTTCGTAAAACTTTTCTGATTTAACAACTCTAAGAACGTATCTTTTATGGTTTGCCTGGTATAGCGGGTACGGCGATCTTGTTTTCTCGTTTTTTCTGACATTATATACTCCTGTATTAGTTAGTATCATATGATTTCTCAACAATTTTTCTGATGTGTTGAGTAACCATACAAATCTCACAGATTGATTATTGTAATTTATATAGTAACAACTATAATGAGGTTTAAAGAAAAAGTCAACAGATTGTTCAGAATTTTAGGAGGAAAAACATGGGACATGTAATTGCAGTATCAGGAAAAGGTGGCGTAGGAAAAACAACTCTTTGTGGACTGTTGATCCAGTATTTATGTGAAAGCGGAAAACGTCCGGTCCTGGCGGTGGATGCAGATGCAAATGCAAATTTGAACGAAGTGCTCGGTGTTGAGCCGGAGGTCACACTTGGGGAGCTGAGAGAAGAAATTGAGCGGGCAGGCATAGACCCACGATATCAGATTCCCTCCGGTATGACAAAACAGGCATATCTGGAAATGCGTCTTTCTGATGCGATTGCAGAAGAAGACGATTATGATTTGATGGTAATGGGACGAACCCAGGGACAGGGCTGCTATTGTTTTGTAAATGGTCTTGTGCAGACCCAGGTTCAGAAACTGCAAAGCCATTATCCATATATTGTGGTTGATAACGAAGCGGGTATGGAACACATCAGCAGAGGAATTCTGCCAATGATGGAAGTTGCGATTCTTGTGAGTGACTGTTCCAGAAGAGGTGTTCAGGCAGCCGGACGTATTGCAAAGCTGATGAATGAATTAAACTTTAAACCACAGAAAACTGGATTAATCGTGAATCGTGTTCCGGATGGAAAACTGGATGCCGGAACTCTGGAAGAAATTCGAAATCAGGGATTGGAACTGTTAGGCGTTGTACCACATGATGACCAGGTATATCAGTATGACTGTGATGGAAAGCCGATCATACGGCTTCCGAAAGATTCTCCTGTAAGAAGTGCACTGGGAGAAATTGTAAAGAAGTTAGGATTGTGAGTTGGAGGATTGAAAGTTTGAAGATTGAGTAAACAGAAATATTATCTGATTTGATATAACCAATTGCAAAGAAAGGAAAATCTTCATGAGAAATCATTGGACAGAAATAGAAAAATATTTAGAAGACCAGAAGATAGCGCAGGAACTGATTGGAGAACTGAGAGATTTTCACATGCGTTATACGGTAGAGGATCAGGTAAAGGAACGAGTAGAAAAACCGGATATCTTATTTTATGGGAAAAAGATTCTGGAAATGTCAATAGCAGCGCTTCTTCAGGGAGATAACCTTTTACTTTCCGGCGCGAAAGCTACAGGAAAAAATGTACTATGTGAGACACTGGCATGGATATTCGGAAGACCGGAATACGACATTTCTTTTCATGTAAATACAGACAGTGCCGATCTGATTGGAACGGATACCTTTATAAATAATGAGGTTCGCCTTCGGAAAGGCCCCATCTACCAATGCGCGGAATTTGGAGGATTTGGAATCCTGGACGAAATCAATATGGCAAAAAATGATGCCGTTTCTGTACTGCATGCCACACTGGATTATCGGCGCAGAATCGATATTCCAGGATATAACAGGATTTTACTTCATCCGGCAACACGATTTATCGGCACGATGAATTATGGTTACGCAGGTACCAGAGAGCTAAATGAAGCATTGGTTTCAAGGTTTATGGTAATTGATATGCCTGAAATGGATGAGGATAGTGTCCTTTTTGTATTAAGACAACATTTTCCAGATGGGGAAAAAAGTGCACTGAAAGCTTTTGCAGGACTGTTTCTGGATTTGCAGATCAAAGCTTATCATGGAGAAATCTCAACAAAATCTCTTGACCTGAGAGGATTGGTTTCTGCTGTAAAAGCAACAAGAAGCGGACTTTCTCCAATTGATGCAATCCAGATGGGGATCATAAATAAAAGTTTTGATGTATTTGAAAAAGAGATCGTAGAAGATGTGGTTTCTACCAGAATCCCATCTTCCTGGACCGGAAAAGACATATGGGGGTAAACTTGTATGGAGGATGTCAGATGGCCGGCGGAACAACTGGAAGAACATCATCTGGAGATCAGCAATCGTATCAGAAATCTTTTTTGGACAGTCAGTGGTGATTATGATATAGAATTTGAACCGGACACAGAAAAATATGTTTATTCAAAACAAACGGTTCTGTATGAGGCAGTGAAGCAGGGTGCCTTTGCACGATATTTTGATCAGAAGAAACTTGGCATGTATTTGATGAAAAAAATACATTTTTCTGCTGGAGAAGATATGCTTTTGCCTCTTGCTGGATTATGCATGGATGCTGCAGTGAATCGTTTTATCATTCGAGAACGTTTGGGAACAAAGGAAATCAGAGAACAGGCGTTCAGAGAATTGGAAAAGGCCGAGGAAGAACAGGTATCAGACAAAGCTGGAACAGACCTGATTCACAGGATTAGGCTTCTGTATATAAGGCATGTTCTGGAGAACACAGACGATAAGGGAATGGATCCACAGGCAGAGATTGCATTGTACAAGATTCTTTCTCTGAAGGATGCAGAAAATACGGAAGATGTCATAAACGTGATAGATGAGATTTATAATCATGTTTTGGATCCCTCTTTTGAAAAAAAGAATGGAAATCTGGAGAAGATTCTGAATTTACCGGATATGGCATTGACCAATGACGCGTGGCAGGAATGCATGACAGATGAACAGATGGAAGACATCATTCAAAAATATCTTTCTAATCTCAAAAAAAAGATGATGAGTCTGGATATCAGAAACAAAAAGAAAAAAAGATTTTATTTCTCTCCGGAAAATGAAGAAGTTCCGGAAAGCTCGGAGAATATAAATCCACAGGCAGTGCGACGGATACGGGAATATGTGGAACTGAATTACGGAAAATCGTATCTAAGTGAATCGGAGCAGGCCAGAGTCAACCGGAAATTTTGTACAGGAATCCATAAAAACTGTAACCTGTATCTTACAGATGGAATATTACAGAGCCCTGTGATTAAAAATAATCAATACCGTTTTTCTCAGCTTCAGTTTGAAAAAAATAAAGCCTATTATGGAAATAATCACTGGATCATCAAAAGAAATATTTCTGTGTTGGCAGAGTCACTGAAACGGGCATTTATAATCCGAAAGGATGATTTTGTCAGCAGATCTGATGCAGGACAGCTTGTTCCTGAGAGATTATGGAAAATTGGAAGAACAGACGATGACAAGTTATTTAATAGAAAAAAGAGAGCAGAAGATTCTGAGTTTGTAATAGACGTCCTGATTGATTCCAGTGGTTCCCAGGCTGACAGACAGGCTCAGGTAGCGGCGCAGGGATATATTATCAGTGAAGCATTAAGCCAGGCAGAAATTCCTCATCGGGTGACAGGATACTGTGCTTTCTGGGGATATACAGTACTTCAGAGATTTCGGGATTATGAAGATCCAAGGGAAACAAATGAAAGAATCTTTCAATTTCGTGCATATGCCAATAACAGAGATGGGCTTGCACTGAAAACAGTCGGTTCCTCTCTCATGGAGCGACCGGAAAAAAATAAGATTTTAATCGTATTAAGTGATGGAAAACCCTGTGATATGAGCATACAACGACCAGGAACCCGCCAGCCCAAGATCTATGACGGAGAAGGAGCTGTGAAAGATACTGCATATGAGGTGCGTCGGGCCAGAAATCAGGGAATTTTCGTAATTGGTATTTTTGCAGGGAATGAAGAAGAGCTCTCCGTGGAAAAGAGAATCTATGGAAAAGACTTTGCCTATATTCGTAATATCAGCAATTTTTCCCGTATAGTAGGAACTTTTTTACGAAGACAAATTGATATGGAATGAAAATGGAGGAATCACTATGGGTAAAATTGAATTTGCCAATTGCCAGGATGTAAGAAATCAGAAAAAGATACAGGAATTAGATTGTCCACGCTGTCATGAACCGGGAGGCATTGAAGCCTTTGTGAAAGACGGGATACTTGCAGAGGATGGAGTATGTGATAACTGCGGATATATTCTTCCAGAAGGAACAGAACTGGAGGAAATGGAGTAAGAAGCATTTAAGGAGAGAACAAATGAAAATTGCTGTAACTGGAAAAGGCGGAGTAGGGAAAACTACGATATCTGCAGTATTAGCACGGCTGTATGCAGAAGAAGGGAAAAAAGTATTTGCAGTAGATGTGGATCCAGATGCAAATCTTGGACTTGCACTGGGTTTTTCAGAAGAAGAACTGGAGAGTATTACGCCTATCAGTAAAATGAGAAGGTTAATTGAGGAGAGAACAGGTGCAGATAAAAGTAATACTTTTTATAAAGTCAATCCAAAAGTGGATGATATTCCTGAAACTTACGGAAAAGAAAATAATGGTGTTCGACTTCTGGTTTTGGGAACTGTGGAAACTGCGGGAGGCGGATGTGTATGCCCTGAAAATGTAATGTTGAAACGAATTATTAATAATTTGGTTTTACATAGAGATGATATAGTAATCCTGGACATGGAAGCAGGACTTGAGCACTTAGGACGGGGAACAACGGAAGGGATGGATCAATTTATCGTTGTAATAGAGCCGGGGGCCAGAAGTGTTCAGACTTATAAAAATGTAAAACGTTTGGCAGAAGAATTGGGTGTAAAGGAAGTAAAGGTCATAGCAAATAAAATCAGAAATGATGAAGATGAAAAGTTTGTAAGGTCTAGAATACCGAAGCAAGATTTTTTGGGATGTGTTCATTATAATGCAGAAGTTATAGAAGCAGACAGAGAAGGAAGCTCCCCTTATGGATGCAGCAAGACAGCTACGGATGAAATTCGAAAAATTAAGGAGATATTTGATGTAATGGCAAAATAGACATTATATTAATTTATCCAGTTGTGAGGGGACAGATTGCACTTACACTTCCTATGACAGATGAGAATATTACTGGATTTATTGAAACATCTAAGGAATTAATCACAGAGATTTATAAGTAATTTGTTATTATTTGGAGCCAGCTATTACTGTTTTAGCTGGCTCTGATTACGATGTAATTAATAATATAACAGCTACTTGACGTGCAGATGAAGTGATGATATACTACCACAAAGAAGTTAGTTATAAAATAACAGCAAGAGGAAAAGTGAGGAGAACTTCCATTATGAAAAATGAACAGTATAAAGAGGCAGTAAATTCTCTGGTTCGACACATTCAAGATGCGGATGCTATTGTTGTTGGGGCTGCTTCCGGGATGTCTGCAGCGGCGGGATTTCGTCATTATTATGAGCATGATAAGGATTTTATAGATAATCTTGGTGAATTTGAAAAAAAGTATGGATATCATAATTCATTTGATGGATTTTATTATCGGTATCGAACCAGTGAAGAACGCTGGGCATTTATCGCGAGAAATCTTTGTATGATACTGGATGCGGAAACGGGTCAGCCCTATTATGATTTACATGAGATTTTAAAGGATGAGAATTATTATATTTTAACGACCAACCAGGATACACAATTTACCCGTGTATTTCCAAAAGAAAAAATCAGTGCAATTCAAGGTGACTGGAGATTCTTGCAGTGTAGCCGAAGATGTCATGATGAGCTTTACAGCTCGGTGGACACACTGCAAAAGTTAAATAAAAGTATTGATGAAAATCTGCGGGTTCCAAAGAATATGATTCCACGTTGTCCAAAATGTGGTGCAGAAATGGAACCATGGGTTCGGTCCTGGACATTTCTGGAAGGGAAAAAATATCGCGAAGAATACAATAAATTAAATACATTTTTAAAGGCGAACAAAAATAAAAAGATTCTGTTTTTGGAACTTGGTGTAGGCCGTATGACTCCTATGTTTATTCAGGAACCATTCTGGAAGATGACATATGCGTGGCCGGATGCTTATTATATTACGATTAATCCCAGGGATGCGCTTGTACCGGAAGAATTGAAGCAGAAAGGTTTTGCCATTTACGAAGATATTGCAAAAGTATTAGCTGATGCCAGAAAGAATTTTAATGAGGGGCAGAATGAATCAAGATAAAATAAAAAATGTAGCAGAACTGATCCGGCAGGCAGATGCAGTTCTTGTAGGGGCTGGATCAGGACTGTCCAGTGCAGCGGGATATAATCATTATCATTATAATGAAATATTCAAAAAGTATTTTAAAGATTTTGAACAGACTTATGGAATCAGAAATCTATTTCAGGGATTTTATTATGTTTACTCAAAGCCAGAGCAGCAATGGGGATTTTATTCCAGATATATTGCATTCATGGAAGAGTCACCTGCCGGACAGCCATATTGTGATCTCTATGAATGTCTGAAAGGAAAAGAATATTTTATCCTGACTACAAACTGTGATATTCAGATTCCGAAAGTTTTTCCGGAGAACAGAATATGTCAGTTCCAGGGAGATTTTCGATATTTTCAGTGCAGTCAGCCTTGTCATGATCAAATATATGAAAATCATGCCATGATCCAGGATATGCTGCACTCAATGAATGATAATCTGGAAATACCGGCAGAAAAGATTCCGCGTTGTCCGAAATGTGGCTGGGAGGAAGATGGTTCCGTGGGTACAGGATAATACTTTTTTACAGGGAGAATACTGGAAAACAGCATATCAACAATATGAAAATTTTGTTGATACCTACAAAAATAAAAAATTGTTATTGCTGGAATTAGGTGTTGGAGATATGACACCGAGTGTGATCAAATTACCTTTTTGGGATATGGCATATAATTTTTCGGATACTTTTCTGGTAACAGTAAATCTGGATGCAGGTAGTTCACCTGAGCATTTAAATGGAAAATGCTTAACTATAAATGAAGATTTATTTTATTTTTTGCAAAAATTACGGGGACAGATTCAATGAAGTGAGATGTAAGAATAACGATTTTAAAATCAGAAGTGGATCAAAAGCTTGCAGAGCAATATGCAGTTTCAGGGTTTGAAGCTTGTCCATTTCATAAAGCAGGACAGGTTTTTGTCAGTGACGGTGAGCATAAACCGGAAGGATTGTGCGAGTATGCCTGGAAACCAATAAAAGAGATGGTAAAAATGCTGTCAGAAGGAGAACTTCTCCAGCCGAGAGGTACATGGATGGTAGAGGATGACAAAGGTGTTTTTTCCTGTGTAGATGGATTACGACCGGTTATTATGCTGATCGAGGCGATTCATGCAGATGAGGATGAATGAAATAATGGAAGAAAAATATAAACAAATTGCTGAAATAATAAGAGACGCAGATGGAATTCTGATTGGTGCAAGCAATGGATTATCCATAGCGGAAGGATATAATATCTTTACAAACGATGAGAGATTTCAGAGCTATTTTTCTGACTTTCAGAAAAAATATGGTTTTAGAAGTTTGATTCAGGGAAGTTTCAGCAGATTTGAATCAGAAAACGAAATGTGGAGCTATTATAGCCGTATGGCATATTACTATATGTATCATACACAGCCAAATACGCTCATGCAGACGCTGTATGCACTTGTGAAAGATAAACCATATTTTGTGGTGACTTCTAATACAGATGATCACTTTGCAAGGGCTGGGTTTGAACGTCAGCATATTTTGGAACTGGAAGGCAACATGAAAGATATGCAGTGTGCGAACGGTTGTCACAAGCAGATTTACTCCAATCGAGAAGTAGTATTAACCATGAGGGAACATGAGCATGGAATGGAAATTCCATCAGAATATTTGCCGAAATGCCCAAAATGTGGTGGTGTTATGAAGATTCATGTGCCAGTAAATCAGAACTTTATCAAGAGTTCAGAGACACAAAAAAGTTATCAGAATTATCAGGAATTTATGGCGCGTTTTCAGGGGAAAAAACTGCTGATCTTGGAATTTGGAATCGGTGCCAGAAATCAGATGATAAAAGCACCGTTTATGAAAATTGCAGCAAAAGAACCAAATGTTTTTTATATAACTTTTAACAAAGGTGAGATTTATATTCCAGCACAGATTGCAGATAAGGCAATAGGTGTAGATGGTGATCTGTCTCAGATATTACCTCAAATAGAGAGAGCTTACAGGGAGTGATGATGTTGGAAAAATTTTATTGTTATCTTTTGAGGATGATGAAGAGAAAATAATTAGTGCCATATTGTCTGCCCTTGATATGAAAACAGTTTATTCTTCTAAGAAAATGATACGTTCAACAAAGATAAAACAAGGCGACATTACAATCTTATCGGATAAGCGACAAGTATTAAAAAAGATAAAAGAGTTGAAATAACTTTTTTTGAATTTGAAATTATAAATTTGCTGATAAGAAATCCCGGGAGTGTATTCAGTAAAGAGCAAATATATGCTTTGATATGGAATGAGCCATATTTTGGTGACTATAATGTAATTATGCAACACATACGAAATATTAGAGAAAAAATGGAAGATGATCCTAGTCATCCTGTATATATTCAAACTGTGCGAGGTGTAGGATATCAGTTTAATGGGGATTTAGGCAGCGATTGAAATTGCTGCCTATAATATTTTTATAGAGAATAAAGCTTATTCTGAGGAGTTTTGGGTATTTCAGGAGCATCCTGTTTGAGATATTTGGACAGATTTTGATGTATCAATTCCAACTCTTTTATTTCTTGCTTAAAAGAAACATATTGAGTATTTAGTGATTTTTTTTGGGAAATAAGATCTGAAAGTTGCTCCTGTAACTTATTGGTATTAAGATGCTTCAGGTCCATGCCATTTTCCTGTAAAATATGTTCAGCACCAGC
>OGPZ01001231.1_pt1 | contig 18862 bp, 13 predicted proteins | sample 1553111 | NCBI WGS metagenome assembly OGPZ01 (sample SAMEA2579968, study PRJEB22360) | human gut metagenome
CAGATAATGGTACAGGTGGATGCTTATCAGACATTAAACAGACCAGTTATTGATACGCGGTGGACCAGAGTGATCACAAATTATGCAATGATTATTTCCTGAGGATCTGCAGATTAAAAAAGACAGGTTAAATGCTGCAGACTCTTTGTTTTATGGAGAACAGGATGAAAAAATTTGTCTGTGTCATGGGATGTCCGGGAATTTACTTATTATGAAGAAGTATCTTCGAAAATATGGTAATAAAAAAATGAAGGAGCAATATGAGGCGTTATGTGACTGCCTTTTATTTCAACTGGATCACCCGGCAAAAATATCTGGGACAGAATATCTGAATCTGGCTTTTATGAATGGCATTTCCGGTACGGGAATGGCATTAATGGAAATTTTATGAAAACTAAGGGAACACCTGCAGACTGTAAATTTATGGTCAGCAGGTGTTTCTTTTATTTGTTTTCGGAAATATATTTGAGAATTAGTTTCTTCTTCATCCGATTGACGTACTGGCGGGACAGCTTCAGTTCTGGGCATCGCTTTTATCCTGATAAAAGTACATGGACAGAATTTTTCTCTGGACACTGTCCGAAGGGTAAGAGTTGATATATGCGGTTACATCATAATAGGTGTCATCAAAACTGTCGGGAGCCTGTAATGAAACAGAACAAGAATCAAAATCATCTTTTTCAGGTTCGGAAAGACAACTGCGGCAAAGGGAACGATATCTGTTTTCGACAGAGGTCTGCATGTATCTGATACATTCACCTTCTGAGGATGAAGAACTTAAATATGGCAATGTCTTTAACAGAGTAAGATACAATTCCTGTGTGGAATCTTCACGTTCCATGCAGTGAATCCGGGATGCATATCCTTTCACAAGCGGTTCCATACGTTTGAGAATTTCACTGTCTGAATCTGGGATACCATTTTGATAATTTTGGATAAGTTCTGTCAGTGTTTTCATAGTTATCTACCTCCTTTTTAGGGGAAGTAGTAAGAAAACTGCTGATCAGAAACTAAAAAAGAAAAAAATTGTGAGTTTACAAATGGAAGAGAAAAAACTCTTTATTAAGTGAGTTTGCAAATTCAAATTAATGATAAGAGGAGAAAAAATATATGGTAAAAAGAGATTGGTAGAATAATTGTAGAGAATAAAACTGTGCCTTAAATTGGAACGGTAATAATAGGACCAGAAAAGACTTTTAGTGGATGGAATATAGAAAAAAATGCGTAATAAAAGAAGATTAAGAGGAGGGAGGTGAATTATGGAAACAACGGTTATGAATGTGGCAGTTTCGCATGGAATCTGGGCAGTGCTGGCGGTATTTCTTTTAGTTTATATTGTGAAATCAAATGAAAAACGAGATGAGAAACAGGAAGAGCGGGAAAAAAATTATCAGTCTGTAATAGAGAAACTGACAGAGAAATTAGAGATTTTACATCAGGTACAAAGTGATTTATCAGAAATCAAAGAGAATCTTTTTGGTAAGCATAAGCAGGAGTAAAAATTCAGGTATAAAATTGTTAAGGGAAAATTTATTCTTTGAGGTTTGCAACGCTGAAATTAAGAACTCTTTATCAAGTAGAATTTGCAAATTCGAAAAAATATAAATTTCAGGAGGAAATGAATATGGCAGGTACAATGTCAGAAAAGGAATTACGAATCAGCTGTGGAATAACACTTGGTGCAGAGGTTAAAAGTTTATCAAGAAATACAAATGCATCAGCAATGGCTCTCTCAGGTAATACAGTGTATCTGGCGAAAGCACATGCAAATGGAAATGGAAAGATGGTCTATAAAAGTATGATTTTTAAATCAAGCCAATTTGTGTCAGATACCATTGGGGACAATGAAAAAATTTCAGAGATTAATTATTTTGTATTTGGAATGGCTGCGACGCAGACCGACTTTACTGCACTTGTAAAGATGAAACCGGTGATTCTGGAATACTTGAAATGAAATTTGATACCAGTGGACAGAAATTTACTAAGTTAAATACTACATATGTTGGAATTGATATTTACAAAAATGATGAATTTATCTTAATGGAAGAATTGAACAGAGCAACACCGGAAACCATGAAATTTATTACAGGGAATCTTAATGAAGTTCAGAATGGCAGAGGCACTAAGTTTACTGTTATTGCAAATGAAGCAGATGAATACCAGAAAGCAAATGATATTCATTATGATTCCAATCAGGGGCTGTTTATCCTGACAAATCATTATCCGGATGATACTCAGAAATACAGTCAGTGCAAGAACCGCATCCTTCTTGTGAAACCGGGAAACTATGAAAATAATAAAATTTATTATCCATATGCAGTATTCCAGGCAGACCAAGATACTACTGCTTATAAGCAGTTTAATTTTGAGGGGATCATTCTTTATAAAAATAATATATGGGTACTTTCTAATGCGATTGAGACATCTGATAAAAAGGAGCATGACCGTATTTCATATTTGCCGGGTGTTACATTTAAAAAGTGGAATGAGAATGTGAGTGAAGAAGGGAATGGCTATTTTTCTTTTAACGGATCCACGAAAACAGGAGCAGTACTGCCAAATAAAAAGGTAAATAATGTTTCATGCCCGACTGTGCAGGGAATGGCAATTGACGAAAATGATATTGCCTATTGTCTTAAATGCGATGGAACTAATACCTATGCTGTGTTATTAAAAACAACTACACCAGAGAGTGTAATTCCAGATGTTGTTGCTGAACTTGGGAAATCAGCAGATAGTAGTGTATATCATTGCAATGGAATGACATATAATCCTAATGATAAGAATCTATATGTTTGTGGATATACAATGGGAAATAATGTGAAATCAGATATTGTTGTATTATCAAAAACAGGTAAAGTAAAAAATAGATATCATCTTTCTGAGCCTCAGTATGGAATTGCATATTTTGGAAAATCAGTAAAAGGATATGAGTTCATTTTAATGAATAAATGGCATGAGGATGAAGGTGGCATTGAAAGTGAAAAAATCTTTTTTGATAAAATAGAGATTAAAGATGATACAGTGCTGGTTAAGCCGACAAAGTTTTATGTGGAAATTGGACGCACATCGGATGATGTATTGCAGGACATTTACTATCATGAAAAATATGGAATGTTTTTTCCAGTATGTAGTAAGAGTAATAAAGCAAGAGTGGTTCTATACCATATATCAAATGAAAGTGTTAAAACAGTTATGGAATCAGATATGAGTAGTACATTGAAGCCGGATTTTGCAATTATTATTAATAAAAGTAAAAATTTTGTATCATATGAAACAGAGTCTATGGATATTGAGAAAAAGTCAGGAAAAATGATTATATGTGGTAATTTCAGAGTTGCTGATGGCAGCGAAAAGGGAACGGAGAAAGATTCATTTCAGATTTTTAATACACTAACGTTTGTATAATATAAGATTCATGTCCATCAAAATACATTTAATGCCATAATTACAAAAATTTCTCCATCTTGTTATATATTAACACTAACGGTTAAATATCACGGAATGGAGGAATTTTTATGAATAGAAAAGAGTTCATAGCGGTTGTTATTTCAGCAGCACTTGGTTTATCCGGTGCTCCGGTTTATGCATCAGAATCTGCAGCGTTTTCTGATGGGGAAGTACAAGAATATGGAGCAGAAGAAGAGAAACAGGAATTCCAGACAGATAGCCAGGATCCTGAAACTGATTCATTTCAGGATAAAATGGAATCAGATGCAGATACAGACGGATTTTTGGATGAAGCAACAGGAGTATCCTCAGGGGAAGCGGATGCGAATGGATTTACATATCAATATCTTAAAGAATCTGATACATACCGCCTGACAAAGGGAACAGATACAGAGAATGTCATAATACCTTATGAGTATAATGGAAAAGTAGTTTCAGAGGTTGGAGAGAGAGCTTTTTACGGATGTATAAACATAAAGACTGTGAAAGCAGAAGAGGGAGCTGACAGAAGGAAAAATCATATCCGCATTGATAAATCTGCTTTTGAGAACTGTGAAAATCTCAGAAAAGTTTCTTTTGATCAGGGAGCGAAGCTGGAAAGCAGGGCATTTTATAATTGTCCGAAGCTGTGGGAGTATACAGGGGTTTCCTACTATGATTCTTTTGACACAGAAATAGAACAGGATTCTTTTGACGCGGATACAAAGGTAATATTCAGAGCAGGAGATAATGGAATTCCGGAGTCTGTTAAGGCTTTTGCAGACAAGAACAGGGTATTTATAGAAATTACGGATAATGATAATTATGTTCTGACAGATAAAGATGGTACTTCTTATTATGATGACTGGAGTGAAGGAGATTCCAGAACATTCTGTGTAGATTGTGATGATACAATGGCATCGGTAAGAGTGTGGTCTGCTGTGGAAGTGATTGGACGGAAAGCCTTTTATGGATGCTCAAATGTAAAAAAAGTGCTCATTGAGAGGAAAACTTCAACGATTGAGTCGAAAGCTTTTGCAAAGTGCAAAAATATGAGTATTATTATGCCTTCCGGTATAACAGCAATCAGTGACGATGCTTTTGATGGTGCCTCTGGCATTACTATTTACGCGGATAAGGGCTCTTATGCGGAAAAATATGCAAAGAAACATAATCTGACCTGTAAGACAACACCAGCACCGACAGCAGTACCGGTACCGAAACTGAAAGTATCTTATGATGCAAAAAATGGTAATGCTACATTAAACTGGACACCGGTAGAATATACTTTTCGATATTATATTTACAGATATGATACAGCCACAAAAAAATATAAATGTGTAAGTAAAGTTGACCAGAATACTACGTCATATAAGCCTGAGAGCCCTGTAGGGAGAACAGTGAAATACAAAGTCCGGGTAAGAACATTAGCCGGAATATATACAGACCAGTACAGTAAGAGGAGTAATACAGTGACTGTCCAGGGACGACCGGGGAATGTAAGTGATATTTCTAAAAAGAAGAAGGGGAAAAACCTTACGTTTAAGTGGACAAAGGCAAAAGGCGCACAGGGATATATTCTGTACAGATATGATGAAAATGCCCGGAAGTACAGAAAAATCAAAACTATAAAAAATGGAAATATTACATCTTATACAGATAAAACCGGAAAATTAAATAAGAATGAAAATTATTATGTGAGAGCATACTGTACAACTAAAGATGGTACCAGATTATATGGATGGTACTGGGCGTAATAATTTCAGGCGGTGATAAAATAAAAAAAGCTGCCTGGGGTTGATTTTATATCAGGCAAAAGGTCCCTGACAGAAATGAAAGAAAGTTTCATAGGTAAAAATAAAGATTCGAGGTCAGATGATGTATGTTTAGTCCCACTTTTATATTTTCGTCATCAGCTTAATGTAAAATAATAACGGGTAAAGAAGATATAAGATGTTCTGGTACATACAATTAAGAAGAAAGGGGCATGTGCTGTGTATAGTCAAAATGATGAACCGCCTGAGATGATCAGGCGGTTTTGAAGTATCTGGATTTTTTATGAATATTTTATTTTTAATTACAGGTGTAATATGTTACAATAAATATAACCATTAAGACTACCAGGCAGGTCAGAATTTGACCTGCCTGTAAATAAATACGGAAATAAATCGGGTTCAAAAGAATCGTTAATAATTGTAACAAAATAAAATTACCGGTATGGCAAAAATAAAATTACAGGGGAAATGCGGATGAGTGAGATGACAGATGCATATGTAAAACTGGATAAGGTTTCCAAGATATATGGAACCAAAGAAGTAAAGATCGTTGCAGTGGATGAGATCAGCTTTGAGATTGCCAAGGGAGAGTTCGTAGTGATCGTTGGTCCCAGCGGTGCGGGCAAGACGACAGTGCTGAACATTCTTGGGGGTATGGATAAGGCTACCAGTGGAGAGGTTCTGGTGGATGGCAGGAATATTGCCAGATATAACAGTAAGCAGCTTACCGGCTATCGGAGAAATGATATTGGATTTGTATTCCAGTTCTATAATCTGGTGCCTAATCTTACAGCGCTGGAGAATGTAGAACTGGCATTGCAGATCTGTAAAAATCCGCTGGATGCCAGGGAGGTTCTGGAGGAAGTGGGACTGAAGGACAGACTGACCAATTTCCCGGCACAGCTTTCCGGTGGTGAGCAGCAGAGAGTTTCCATTGCCAGGGCACTGGCGAAGAATCCCAAGCTGCTGCTGTGTGATGAGCCTACAGGTGCACTGGACTACCAGACTGGTAAGGCAATCCTGAAGCTGTTGCAGGATATGTGCAGGGAGCGTGGAATGACAGTAATCGTCATTACCCATAACTCGGCGCTGACACCTATGGCAGACCGTGTGATCAAGATCAAGAACGGCAAGGTTTCCAGGATGACAATGAATGACCATCCTACACCGATTGAGGAGATAGAATGGTAGGTGATGAGTATGAAAGCAATGCATAAAGATTTCTGGATGGAGATACGCAAAAGTAAGGCCAGATTTATTTCCATATTTATGATCGTTGCTCTGGGAGTTGCGTTTTTCTCCGGGATACAGGCCTCGTCACCGGATATGCGCTTCTCAGGTGATGCCTATTATGATGAAACCAATCTTATGGATATCAAAGTATTGGGAACTATGGGACTGACAGAGGATGATGTAGCTGCCATTAAGCAGGTGGACGGAGTAGAGAATGCAGAGGGCGCCTATGGTACAGATGTAATGTGTGGAGAAGGCGAGAAGCAGAAGGTACTTCATGTGGAAGCTGTGGATCAAACCATGAACCGGATCTCAGTGACAGATGGAAAAGCTCCGGAAAAAAGCGGAGAGATTTTCCTTGATTGTATTTTTGCTGAGAGCAATGGATATAAGGTGGGTGATCAGATTACCCTGAAAGAGGGCGGAGACAGCGAACTGTTGAAAAAGACAGATTACACAGTTGTAGGTTTAGGAGAGAGTCCGCTTTACATATCCTATAACCGGGGAAACTCTACTCTGGGTTCCGGTGAGGTTAATGGATTTGCCTATGTGCTCCCTGAGGATTTTGACCAGGAGGTTTATACACAGATCTATGTGCAGGCTCATGGGGCACAGGATCTGATCAGCTATACAGATGCTTATGATTCCCTGATAGAGCGAGTGCAGGAGCGAGTGGAGGGGATTGAGGCAGAACGGTGTCAGGTCAGATATGATGAGATTGTAGAGGAAGCCAATGACAAGCTTGCAGATGCTAGACAGGAACTTGAAGACGGAAAGAAGGAAGCTAATGAGAAGCTTGCGGATGCCAGACAGGAACTGGAGGACGGCAAAAAGAAGTTAAAAGATGGCAAGAAGGAATATAAGGATGGCAAGAAAAAGCTTGCAGATGCAAAAAAGGAGCTAGAGGACGGAAAAGCCCGGCTTGCAGATGCAAAGAAGGAATTAGAGGATGGCAGATCCCAGCTTGCCAGTGCGAAAGAGCAGCTTGCCAGTGGCAGAGCACAGATCGCATCTGCAAAGGAACAGCTGAATGCAGGATGGGCGGAGGTTTCAGAGAACCAGGCAAAGCTTGATGATGGAAAAGCACAGCTTGAGGATGGCAAGAATCAGTTAAGCGCTGGTGAGAAGCAGATTGCGGATGCAAAGACGCAGCTTACCCAGAGCCAGCAGGAACTTGACAATGGAAAGGCGCAGATTCAGTCAGGCAGAGAGCAGATTGCAGCAACCAGACAGGACTTAAATGCCAAAAAGGAAAGCTGCAATCAGGGACTTGCGCAGATTGAGCAGCAGGAGGCCGGACTTGCAGAAGGAGAGGCTCAGCTTGAGGGTGCCAGAAGTCAGCTTGCAGCGTTGCAGGCACAGTATGAGCAGGCACAAGCTTCAGGCACATATTCCGAGGAAGACCTGGCGGCTCTGGCAGCACAGGTTTCCGCTTATCAGGAGCAGGTGGACAGTCAGGCAGCCCAGCTGGAAGCATCCAGAAACCAGATCGCAGCAGCAAGAAGTGAACTGGAGAGTGGTTTAAGCCAGGTGGAGAGCGGACTGGCCCAGCTTGATGCAAAGGAGGCAGAACTGAACCAGCAGGAGGCCGTATTTCCCGATGCCCAGGCAAAGATTGATGCAGGATGGAAAGAGGTGAAGGCTCAGGAGAAGAAGCTGGAACCAGCCAGAAAAGAGATTCAGGAAAAAGAAGCCCAGCTTGAGTCAGCACAGGAACAGATCGATGCTGCAAAAGCAAAACTAAATTCCAGCCAGGCTCAGTTAGAGGAGAAGGAGGCAGAACTTGCTTCAGGAGAAGCACAGATCCGGGAGAATGAAGGGAAGCTTGCTTCCGGCGAGAAAGAGATTGCCGACAATGAACAGAAGCTGAGGGATGGAGAGAAGGAAATCTCAGAGAACGAACAGAAGCTGAAGGATTCCAGAAAGGACATCAAGAAAGCTGAGAAGGATCTGGAAGAAGGTAAAAAAGAATACGAAGACGGCAAGAGGGATGCAGAGAAAGAAATCGCAGACGGTGAGAAGAAGATTCAGGATGCCCAGGATGAGATCGATGATATCAGTATGCCGGAATGGATGGTAACGGACCGCAATGATCTGCCGGAATATTCAGATTATGGGGATAATGCAGACAGAATGAGAAGTATCGGACAGGTTTTCCCTGTTATCTTTTTCCTGGTGGCTGCACTGGTAAGTCTGACTACCATGACACGAATGGTGGAGGAACAGAGAACCCAGATCGGTACAATGAAGGCGTTGGGATATGGCAAGTATGCGATTGCATCCAAATATCTGCTGTATGCCTTTCTTGCCACAGTGGGAGGCAGTATCCTGGGAATTCTGATCGGAGAGAAAATCCTGCCCTGGGTTATTATTAACGGGTATGGCATTATGTACAAGGGAATGATGAATAATATCCAGATCCGTTATGAATTTAAATTTGCAATGATAGCGGCAGGTGCGGCAACTGTGTGTACCGTCGGAGCCACCATTTTCTCCTGCTACAGGGCACTGTCGGAAACTCCGGCATCATTGATGCGTCCTCCTGCTCCTAAGGAGGGTAAGAGAATCCTGCTGGAACGGATCCCGCTTTTCTGGAAGCATTTGAATTTTACATGGAAATCTACGCTGAGAAACCTTTTCCGATATAAAAAACGTTTCTTTATGACGATTTTCGGTATTTCGGGAAGTATGGCGCTGATGCTGGTAGGTTTTGGACTTAGGGATTCCATTATGGATATTGCCAGACGGCAGTATCAGGAGCTTCAGCATTATACAGGAACGATCATTGATGATGAGGAGGCAACGGATAAGGAGAGACAGGAGCTGGATGAGTTTTTGAAAAATAACAGTCAGATTGAGAGATATACTCATGTCCAGTTTACCAAGATGAGTGTTCCCAGAAATAAATCCAATATCAGCGTATATGTCTATGTGCCTGAGAATCTTGAGACCTTTAATAAGGATGTAACACTTCAGGACAGAAAGACAAAAGAGAAATATAAGCTGACAGATGCAGGTACAGTGATCAGTGAGAAGACGGCAACCCTGACAGGACTGAAGGTCGGGGATACCATGACCATCACAAAGGATGGGAAAAATTATGAGACAAAGATCGCAGCAGTGACAGAGAATTACATGGGACATTATATTTATATGACGGGAAATGTCTATGAACAGATCTTCGGGGAGAAGCCTGACTACTCTGCCACTGTATTCACAGTAAAAGAGGAATATAAAGAATCAGAATCTGAGGTGGGAAATGAGATCCTGAAGTATCCGGCTGCGTTAAGTATCAGCTATACCAGCAGTCTGGAGGCCCAGCTTCATAGAATGCTGGGAGCATTGGATACGGTAATCATAGTGCTGATCATTTCTGCGGGAATGCTTGCTTTCGTAGTCCTGTATAATCTGAACAATGTCAATATTACGGAGCGCCAGAGAGAACTGGCAACTTTGAAAGTGCTGGGATTCTATGATACTGAAGTTTCTGCCTATGTGTACAGGGAGAATGTTATCCTTACCCTCATCGGCGTGCTGGCAGGAGCTGTATTCGGAATCTTTTTGCACAGGTATATTATCCGTACTGTGGAAGTGGATGCAGTCATGTTCGGAAGAAATATTAATCCTGTCAGTTTCCTGTACTGCGGACTGCTGACAATTGGATTCTCCATGATCGTAAATCTGTTTATGCATCAGAAATTAAAGAAGATTGACATGGTAGAATCCCTGAAAAGTGTGGAATAAACGATTTGTCGCTTTATTGCAGGAAAGAAGAAATAGAAAAATACAGGATAAAATGTGAAATATATCAGATAAAACACAAAGAAGAATGAAAATACAATAGCGATTTTTGACAAAATAAAAAAGTGGGGTTAACGTATTTTTGTAACTTTGTTATAATAGCTTCATCAATTAAAAACATACGGATTGTTACTGTCAGGCAGGCAAAACCAGAATCTATGGCTGAGGAAATCAGTCTGTAAATTCTGGTTTTTTTATGTTACAGGGAAATTACTTCGTAATGTTCCTGTAAGCAGGATTCTTTCTTGTTACGTTACAGGGAAATTACTCCGCTGTCAGGAAACATATCGTTTGGAAAAGGAAAGACATGGATAATATCATAATTGAAAAAGTGATCAATAACAATATTATCTCGGCATATGAGAAATCCGGTGCAGAAGTAATTGTGATGGGACGGGGAATTGGTTTCAAAAAGAAACAGGGAGAAATGGTTCCTGCTGACCAGATCAGTAAAATCTTTCGCATTAAAAGCCGGACACTGGCGGAACAGTTCAAGGAACTGCTGGCGAATATGCCGCTGGAACGTGTGAGGATTTCAGACGAGATCATCTCTCATGCAAAGGATCATCTGAAATTAAAACTGAATCAGAGCATTTATGTGACACTGACGGATCATATTAATTTTGCAATTGAAAGAGTGAGCCAGGGAATTGAACCCCAGAATGCATTATTGTGGGAAATCAAGCGCTTTTATCCGCAGGAATTTCAATTAGGAATTTATGCATTGGAGCTGATTCAGGACAGACTTGATATTCTTTTGCCGGAGGATGAAGCTGGATTTATTGCCCTTCATTTCGTAAATGCAGAATATGGTACAGATATCCGGGATGCAGTGAAGTTTCCGGATCAGATGCAGGCAATCGTGGATATTGTGGAACGTGATCTGGGAATACTGTTGGATGAATCGTCCTTGCATTATGAACGTTTTATGACACATATTAAGTTTCTGATACAGCGGATCTACAGGAAAGAGCTGCTTTTCAGCGAGGACAGGGAGCTGTCCCTGTTGATGCAGCGGAAATATCCCAGGGAATATCAATGCAGTGTAAAGGTTGCGGAATATATCATGCAGGCAACCGGCAGCAGATTGTCTGAGGAAGAAATTATGTATCTGTCTGTGCATATCCGCAGAGTTACTACGTAAATCGCTACTTTCTCATGTTTGGCGGGTCCCAAGTTCAAAAGTCTTATCGTGCAAGCACGAACGACTTTTTGACCTTTAGACCCTGATATCATAAAATTATAATTATAAATGAAAAAAGAAGGAGGCTTTTAAGCATGTTTGATTTTTTTAAGAAGAAAAAGACACCTGAACTGATCATCGGATCTCCGGTGAAGGGGAAAACAGTTCCTCTTTCCAGTGTAAATGACCCGACTTTCAGTGAAGGTATGCTGGGAAAGGGTGCAGCAATCCTTCCGTCAGATGGAAAAATTTATGCGCCTGCAGACGGAACCATTGAAACACTGTTTGATACCCTTCATGCATTCAGTCTTTCTACGGCTGATGGTGTGGAGATTCTGGTTCATGTGGGTCTGGATACAGTCAAAATGGGCGGTGACGGATTTACAGGTCATGTACATTCCGGTGATGCAGTGAAGAAGGGAGATCTGATTCTGGAGATTGATCTGGAAAAGGTCAAGGCTGCAGGATATGATACCAGCACACTTGTTGTTATCTGTAATACAGATGACTATGAAGATGTCCGGGAACTGGATAACAAAGAGGTACAGCCCGGCGATGATGTGATCGTGATCACAAAATAATAATCATGTATTTTTCCCGGAGGTGTCCGGGTAAAAATAAATAAAAGGGGATTTGAAAGAGTAAATCATTCTATCTAAGGAGGAAAAAGTATGAAGTATTTACAGAAATTAGGAAAAGCCCTGATGTTACCGGTAGCTTGTCTTCCAATCTGCGGTATCCTCATGGGTATTGGTTATTTACTTTGTCCTGCAAGTATGCAGGGTGGTGATATCACCGGTATTGGTCCGATGATTGGTATTTTCCTTGTAAAAGCCGGTGGTGCCCTGATCGATAATATGGCACTGTTATTCGTAATCGGTGTAGGTGTGGGTATGTCAGATGACCACGATGGTACAGGCGGTCTTGCAGCCCTTGCTTCCTGGCTTATGATCACAACACTGTTAAGCACAGGATTCGTTACAACACTGTTCCCGTCTATCGCAGACAATGCAGACAAAACACTGGCATTTAACAAAATTGCCAACCCGTTCATCGGTATTCTTGCCGGTGTGATCGGATCTAGCTGTTACAACAAATTCAAAAGCACAAAATTACCGGACTGGCTTTCTTTCTTCAGCGGCAAACGTTGTGTAGCCATCATCGCAGGTGTTATATCTATTCTCGTATCCGTAGTTTTATTGTTTGTATGGCCGATCCTCTTCGGTGTACTGATCTCCATCGGTAACGCAATTGCCGGAATGGGAGCTCTTGGAGCTGGTATTTATGCATTCCTGAACAGACTTTTAATTCCTACAGGTCTGCATCACGCATTAAACAATGTATTCTGGTTCGATACAATCGGACTTGGTGACCTGACTCATTTCTGGGCAGGTGAGACATCTGCAGATGTAAGCTGGAGCCTTGGAATGTATATGTCCGGCTTCTTTCCATGTATGATGTTTGGTATTCCTGGTGCAGCTCTGGCAATGATCCAGTGTGCAAAGGACAATAAGAAAAAAGTTGCTATTGGTCTGGTAGCTTCCGCAGCAATCTGTGCATTTATCTGCGGTGTTACAGAGCCGTTCGAATTTGGTTTCATGTTCCTGGCTCCTGGACTTTATGTTATTTATGCATTATTATATGGTATCTTTACAGTTGTCACAGTATTATTAGGATTCCGTGCAGGCTTCTCATTCTCAGCAGGTGCAACAGACCTTCTGTTCTCCGCATCTCTGCCTGCAGCACAGAAAACATGGCTGATTATTCCTCTGGGAATCGCAGCATTTATCGTATTCTATGTAGTATTCAGATTTGCAATCCTTAAATTTGATCTGAAGACTCCTGGAAGAGAAGATGATGATACAGATGAAACAACTGTGAAACTTGCAAACAATAACTTTACAGAAGTTGCAAAAATTATCTTAGAAGGTGTTGGCGGAAAAGAAAACGTTGCATCTATTGATAACTGCATTACAAGACTCCGTCTGGAAATCAAAGATTACACAGCTGTTGATGAAAAGAAGATTAAATCAGCCGGTGTTGCCGGTGTAATCAGACCTGGTAAAAATTCTGTTCAGGTTGTAATTGGTACGAAAGTTCAGTTCGTAGCAGATGAGTTTAAAAAGCTCTGTAAATAATATAGCAGATAAAAATCCCTTTTTACAAAAAGACAGTAGTCGGAATTTCTTTTACAGCGAGTAAACATTTTGTTTACTCGCTGTTTTTCTGTGGTTTTTAAATATGTAGTCAAACAGATAAAATCATCCGCTTCACTGCTTGATTCGGTTAAACACGCTCTGGCTAAAAAAATATTTAAAAAAGTAGAAATATATGATATATTGAATACAAAAAGGTTACGAATTGTACAATTTAACCAAAAATATAATGTGATTTGCAATATGGCGTTTTCAGAACTGCATTTTTCGGGAAGGGTGTAATGCTAAAGCATTTTTCAAACATGTCCCAGAATGGATAAGAGGAAGAAAGGGGAATATTATCATGGGAACAGCAAATCAGATAGAGCAGGAATTAATGAGCTATATATCCGATCATAAAATCAGGAACACGCATTCACATCATCTGCCGGAACAGGCGATGGTGGATTTTGATCTGGATAAGCTGATAAATAATACGTATTTACAATGGCAGCAGGTAACTCCGGGGACAACAGCAGAAAGCAGGACTGCATATCTGGAAAAAACACGATATAAATCTTATTTTGTCTGGCTTCAAAAGGCAATCGGAGAGTTATACGGAATATCGGAGCCGATCACAGCTCAGAACTGGGATCAGATTTCCAATGAGATCAGAAAAGCGCATCAAAATCCCGGCTTTTACATGGATGTGCTGAAAAATAAGTGTAAGTATCAAAAAGTAATCGTAGATACCTACTGGAAGCCGGGCTCTGACAATGGAAGACCGGAACTGTTTACGCCTGCTTTTCGACTGGATCTGTTCTTTCTGGGCTATAAAAAAGGACTTCGCAACCATGACGGTGTATCACTGGAAGAGAACTTTGGTGAGCTGCCGGACAATTTACAGGATTATGTGGAGTGGGTCAGAAAGTGGATCATACAAAAAAAGAGTGAGGGCTGTGTGGCCTTAAAAATAGCGATGGCCTATGAGCGCAGTCTTCATTTTGAAAAAGTGACGCGGGAGCAGGCTGAACAGGTATTCCGTTTAAAAGAGTCTGATATAACCCAGGAGGATATCAGATGTTTTCAGGACTATTTGTTCTGGAAAATATGTGAAATTGCGGCGGAAGTGTCACTTCCGTTACAATGTCATACAGGAATGGGACAAGTCATAGATACGAATATACTGCAGTTGAACAATGTGATAAAAAATAATCCGGAAACAAAATTCGTATTGCTGCATTGCGGCTTTCCATGGGTAGATGATCTCTTTTCCATAGTAGACGGATATCCGAATCTGTATCCGGATCTGACCTGGCTTCCAATTTTATCCTACACTGCATCAAAACGAGTAATGCATCAGTTGATCGAGATGTCCCAGATTGATAAAATCTGCTGGGGATGTGATACGTGGACAGTAGAAGAAAGTTATGGTTCCCTTCTTGCATTCCGTTTTTCACTGTGCAGTGTTCTGAGAGAAAAAATAGAGGACGGATATCTTTCCGTAAATAATGCAAAAGATATTATTGATAAAATTTTGTTCGACAATGCGGGAAAAATATACGTATGACACCAGAAAGGAGGCAGAAGTATCTATGAATTCAACAATTTCCATTGGAATGCAGGATTTTGGTAAGCTGATCAGAAGTGGTGCGTTTTATGTGGATAAGACGTCTTTTATTAAAGAATGGTGGGAGAATCAGGATGATGTAACACTGGTTACGCGCCCGAGACGTTTTGGAAAGACGTTAAATCTGAGTATGGTGGATTATTTTTTCTCCAATCAGCATGCGGATTCCGGAAAGCTGTTTGAGAATCTGGATATCTGGAAGGAAGAGAAATATCAGGATTTACAGGGAACGTTCCCTGTGATTTTTGTCAGCTTTGCAGGGATAAAGGCTGAGAATTATGGGAATGCCAGAGATGGAATCATCCAGGTGCTTCTGGACCTTTATGGAAAATATTATTTTCTTTTACAGAGTGATAGACTTAATGAACAGGAGAGAGAATATTTCACATATATCAGACCGGATATGTCAGATGCGGTGGCTGCCATGGCACTTCACAGGCTTGCAATCTGTATGTACCGTTATTATGGAAAGAAAGCGATGATTCTCCTGGATGAGTATGACACACCTTTGCAGGAGGCATATGTGCATGGATACTGGGAGGAGCTTACGACCTTTATAAGAAGTTTATTCAACTGTACGTTTAAGACAAATCCATATCTGGAACGTGGGCTGATGACTGGGATTACCAGAGTGAGTAAGGAATCCATTTTCTCAGATCTGAATAATCTGGAGGTTGTGACTACAACTTCAGAGAAATATGCTTCTTCTTTTGGTTTTACGGAGTCAGAGGTGTTTCAGACCTTGGAACAGATGGGAAAAGCCGGACAGAAGGAAGAAGTGAAGCAGTGGTATGACGGCTTTACCTTTGGGAAGAGTACAGATATTTATAATCCATGGTCGATCATTAAGTTTCTGGATACAGGGGAACTTGATACTTACTGGGCTGCAACCAGTGAGAACAGTCTGATTTCCAAGCTGATACGTGAGGGCTCACCACAACTGAAAATGGATTTTGAAGAACTGCTGGAGGGAAAAACAGTGATGTTCAGGATGGATGAACAGATTGTTTTTGAACAGCTTCAGAAGAAAAAGGGGGCGATCTGGAGTCTTTTGCTTGCCAGCGGATATCTGAAAGTGGAGAAAAAAGTGCCGGACAGAAAGAGCGGACGTTATCTGTATGGACTTAAGATTACCAACTATGAAGTAAAACTGATGTTTGAGGATATGGTGGAGAGCTGGTTTCCGGAAGAGAGCAGTTCCTATGAGAATTTCAAACAGGCGTTGCTTCTGGGAGATCTTGATTACATGAACCAGTATATGAATCAGGTGGCATTACAGACATTCAGCAGTTTCGATGTTGGAAAAAAGCCGTCAGAGCATACAGAACCGGAGCGGTTTTATCATGGATTTGTGTTGGGACTGGTCGTGGATCTGGCAGATAAGTACAGGATTACTTCTAATAAGGAAAGCGGTCTTGGAAGGTATGATGTAATGATGGAACCTCTTGCAGAAAATCTGGATGGGATCATCATGGAGTTTAAAGTGCGTAATCCTGCAAAAGAGAAAGATCTGGAGGTAAGTGTTCAGAATGCTCTGTGCCAGATCAGAGAGAAAAAATATGATACGGAGCTGGAAGCCCGGGGAATTCCTCTGGAAAGAATCCGTCATTATGGATTTGCCTTTGAGGGAAAAAAAGTCCTGATTGGCAGTGATGCTTCATAAGTTACTGTTCATTGGTAACAATCCCGCGAGGTGTTTTTTGTGAGCGAAGGTCACAGAAAACCCGAGACATACCGCGCGAATTTATGCGATTAGCATAAATTCTGTGCATCGCGAAGCGTGTTGCTGAGAACGGAGTGAACAGTAACCCTCATAAATTTGTGAAATCCGGAGAAACATTCTTGACAAGAAAGCCTTTTTTCATTATAGTAGAATCCAGAAAAAGGCTGTGAAAAAGAGGAGTAGGCGGTAATGCCCCACAGAGAGGGAAGCTTATAAGCTGGAAGGCTTCCCGGGAACAGAAGCGCTGAAGGTAGCTTTGGAGCCGGGAGGCTGAAGTGAGTGGTATGATAATATCGAGATTCATATACGCGCATGGTAGGCTTTCACGTATCCCGCGTTAAGGGAATGAGAGATAAACTAAGGTGGTACCGCGATCTATGTCGCCCTTTGCACGTATAATGCGTGCAGAGGGCTTTTTTAATCAAATAGTTTTTTAATAATGATAGAGCTGTGGGCTGCTTTACAGCGGAGTGATCCGCAGATACTTTTATTACAGATATAGAATATCAGGAGGACATTATGAGCAAAGAACTTGCAAAAACCTACGATCCTAAGGGAATCGAAGAGCGTCTTTACACAAAATGGATGGACAATGGATATTTCCATGCAAAAGTAAATCCGGACAAGAAACCGTTTACCATTGTTATGCCGCCGCCAAACGTAACCGGCCAGCTTCACATGGGACATGCGCTGGATGAAACCATGCAGGATATCCTGATCCGTTTCAAGAGAATGCAGGGCTATGAAGCATTATGGCAGCCGGGAACTGACCATGCAGCTATCGCTACAGAGGTTAAGGTTATCGACAAGCTGAAAAAAGAAGGTATCGACAAACACGATATCGGCCGTGAGGAATTCTTAAAACATGCGTGGGCATGGAAAGAGGAGTACGGCGGAAAGATCATCAATCAGTTAAAGAAACTGGGTGCTTCCGCAGACTGGGAGAGAGAACGTTTCACAATGGATGAGGGATGTTCCAAAGCAGTACAGGAAGTATTTATCAAATTATATGAAAAAGGCTATATCTACAAAGGTTCCAGAATCATCAACTGGTGTCCTGTATGCCAGACTTCCATCTCTGATGCAGAGGTTGAGCATGAGGATCAGGACGGATTTTTCTGGCACATTAATTACCCGATCGTAGGGGAAGAGGGACGTTTCGTAGAGATCGCAACTACACGTCCGGAAACCCTGCTGGGTGATACTGCTGTTGCCGTAAATCCGGAAGATGAGCGCTACAAGGATCTCATCGGCAAGATGCTGAAGCTTCCTCTCACAGACAGAGAGATTCCGGTGATCGCCGATGAATATGTAGACAAAGAATTCGGAACAGGATGTGTAAAGATCACACCTGCTCATGACCCTAACGACTTCGAGGTTGGACGCCGTCACAATCTGGAAGAGATCAACATTATGAATGACGATGCGACTATCAACGAGCTTGGTGGAAAATACGCTGGTATGGACCGTTACGAAGCACGTAAGGCAATGGTAGCAGATTTGGAAAAACTTGGACTTCTGGTAAAAGTAGTTCCTCACAACCACAGCGTTGGAACTCATGACCGCTGCGGCACAACGGTAGAGCCTATGATCAAGCCACAGTGGTTTGTAAAGATGGACGAGATGGCAAAGGCTGCGATCAAAGCTCTGGATGACGGAGATCTGAAATTCGTTCCGTCCCGTTTTGACAAGACGTATCTTTACTGGCTTGAGAATATCCGCGACTGGTGTATTTCCAGACAGTTATGGTGGGGACACAGAATTCCGGCTTATTACTGTGATGAGTGCGGTGAAGTAGTTGTTGCAAGAGAAATGCCTGAGAAATGCCCGAAATGCGGATGTACACATCTTCATCAGGATGAGGATACACTGGATACATGGTTTAGTTCTGCATTATGGCCATTCTCCACACTTGGCTGGCCGGAGACAACACCGGAACTGGAATATTTCTAT
>OGPZ01001250.1_pt1 | contig 18599 bp, 10 predicted proteins | sample 1553111 | NCBI WGS metagenome assembly OGPZ01 (sample SAMEA2579968, study PRJEB22360) | human gut metagenome
CCAACAGAAAAGTAGAGTTACCAGAACCAACAGCAGATGAAGTGAAAGCACTTGTAAATGAACTGGAAAAATTCACAAAGGTGGAAATAAAGAAAAATGCGAGAATATGGTTTAAGTGAAAAGAACATATAACCTGGAACAGAAAAGCAACTATCTGTGTGATAGTTGCTTTTTTCAATTTATTCCGTATCTTTGTCTCCAAGTTAAAACGACAATAGTAACCAATTTGAAGTACAACGCTTGTAATATATTGATTTTCAGAATATAATATAGTATTCCTAAACTTTAGATAGGGGTTCGATTCCCCTCGAGGCTACCAAATGACTTGTTGATTGAGGTTGTTAAACAAATACTCCCCGGATATTCCTATTTTGGATAGGAGATACCCGGGGAGTTCCTTTTCAGAGTATAATAGTTGAGAGAATTATTTTATGGCACGTGTTCCGTTCATTATGTCTTCAGGAACTTTTTCGCATCGCACATAGACGGATACATCTTCGGCGTCCTCTAAAACAGTCCATACCATACGGTCAGCTTCGAGCTCGCTAATCAGGTAAGAGTTATTCCAGAAGCCGGCAGCGTGGTCGTAGATGCCGCTGATAATCGAACCTAAGTCCTCGTCTTCTTCCAGCTCATACGTAGATGTCAGCAGATGAGATTTGTCGCTGTCTATGTTTGTATAAATTTCCAAAGCGCGTTTTCCGGTTTCTTCATCGGCTTTGCGTTTGATAACCAAATAGCAGTAACGTCCTTCGCTCATTTCAACTCCATTCCATTCCGCAAGTTGCCAAGTACCTGCAATGTTGGCATAGGTGACGGGAAGATACGATGGTTCTAACATCTTTTCGTCTTTATCGCAAGCTGACAACAGGAATGTAGCCGCAAGCATCAAGTAAACAAGTATATTTTTCATTTTATCGAATTATTTGTATAAATATTAATCTAACTTAATGACCAGTGTAATGGTCCGTTGTTCTGGAGCGCCTTCCAATCCCGTCAGTACTACGGGCAGGGTTATTGTGCCTTTTTCTTCTACCGGGAGTTTGGAACCGTCAAACAGAAATATCAAATCCGCTTCTTTGCCTGCTTCAATTACCGGATGACTGGTACGGAACGTCAGGTAGGGAGGCAGACCTGCTGCCGACAAAGATAAGGGAACTTTACCGCTGTTGCCGCAAGCTATAACTTCCGCTAACTTTGCCGAACGGTCTGTTACGCCGAAAGAGATAGTTCTCTGCCGGGTGCGCAGCGCTCCTAACTTGTGCGGATAGCCGCGCCATGCATCGGTGGAGGCAATCACTTCGCCGGTCAAGGTGAGCCTTACGGTGGGACGATCGGCCGACAGGGACGTATAGACGAGTACCTGACGGTAGATAGGTCCGGAATAACCTTTGGGCTTGAAAGAAACTTTGATTGTACCTTTTCCGCCGGCAGGAATAGGCAGCTTGTCATAATTTACAGCAATACAACCGCAGGAAGCTGTCACTTTATTTATGGTAAGCGGCTTATCACTTCGGTTGACGTAGCCGTATTCCACAGTGACCGGTTCATGCTCTTCAGGTATCTTCGGAAATTGCGCTTCTGTGATATTGAAGAACAAGGCTGATTGCTGTAAGGGCTCCGGTTCTGCCAACTCTTCTAAAGCACGACGGGAAATGCCTTCCTGCGCTTGTATCTTCCAGGGATACAGCGTGCAGAAAAGGCATAAGCAATAGAGGTTGTACAAGCGTTTCATATTTCTGTTTTTTTGTATTACAGCCAGCCGTTGTCATTGGCTTTACGTCGCACAGTGATGTCGGCGGTTTGTTTTTCGCCGTTGGAAGCTGTTACCGTATAAGAGGTGCTGCCGATGGCAGTACCGGTTATAATTATCTTGTTTCCTTCGATGGCAGCTGTCGCAATTTCTGGGTTGGCCGACTCTACTGTGAAAGTCATGCTCTCACCTCCGTCAAAAAAACGTGCCGGTTCCAAGGTCTGTCTGTTTTTTTCTCCGGTTGCAAGATAGATGTTGGGGAGTTCCTGTTTTACGCCGTTTCCTTCGACCAGCGTGAGCAGTTTGTTGGCATCAATAAGTCCGCTACCCATTTGTCCCTGATAGTATTTGTTCATCTCCATTAAAACCGGTGTGGATTCCCCTGCCAGTGCATAATATTTATAGTAGAGCTTACTGCCCGACATATAAGGAGAAAGGTCTCGCGTAGATTGCAGGATTAACTCTTTGAATTGTTTGGCAGTGAAGTGCTTGTGCAGTTTGGCAGCATACGACAATCCTAAGGCTGCTACACCTGAAACGTGCGGACAGGCCATGGAAGTTCCGTCCATGTATCCGTATCCTACACCGTCGCTCAGCAGGGGAGGCATAGTGGAGTAAACGCTACCTTGTACGCTTTTATGGTAGTCGGAGTCGCCGCCCGGTGCTGTGATGTCTACTCCCCGACCATAGTTGGTGTAGGAAGAAGGCATGAAACTTGCATCCATGGCTGCCACACTGATAAAATCACCATAAGCACCGGGATATCCTGCTGCTGCAGCATATTCGTTGCCGGATGCAAAGATTATCAAGCCGCCTTCTATGGTGCCATTCGGCGAACCCGCATTGTGAATAAAGTAATCCATAGCTTCCTTTTCCAGCGGGCAATTTTGTGCCCATTCTTCATCGGTGGCAAAACCACGCATCGAAGTGGCGACATCAGCCAGTGCGGAGTTGTAACCCCAACTGCATTGCAGGATAACCGCCCCGTTGTCGGCGGCATATTTGATGCCTTGCGCTTCGCTATATGGGCTGGTGCCATAGTTTCCTGAGAAGATTTGGATAGACATGATCTTTACACCGTCACCATTGCCGGAACCTCCGGCAATACCGCATACGCCTTCGCCGTTGTTGTTTACGGCTGCAATGGTACCGGCTACGTGAGTGCCATGTCCTGTATCACCCTCGGACGACCAGTCTATGGTAGGAGTCTGCTGTGCAAAATTGTATCCGTAGACATCGCCCTTGTATCCGTTGCCGTCGTTGTCTTTGTCCGATTTATAGATTTCGTCCTCGTTTATCCACATATTGGCTTGCAAGTCGGGATGTGCCCACATTACACCTTCGTCCATTACGGCAACGATGATTGATGGGTCACCCGTACATTTTTTCCAGGCTTCGGCACAATTAACGTCAGCGCCTTGCTTGGAGTTAGGAACTAATGTTTGATCGCCGTCATTGATGTAGTGCCATTGTTTGCTGAGTCCCGGATCGTTGAATATGGAGGCTTTTTGCATCATACGTGTAGCAGCATCAGTTGGAGGAACTATTACGGCAGGACGTTGGTCATCACGACGTTTCAGCTCGCGGTTGTATTGAATTTTTGCAATTTCTCCTACTTGGGCCAACTCTTCGGCGGCCTTGCGTACGTCCGTTTTTTCGTCAAAGCGGACAATATACCATAGGTTGAGTCCCGCCTTACGGGTTAACTCTTCCTGGCGGTTGACAGGGAAAATACGTTCTATGTTGTAAGAACCGATAATTTCCAAGGCGCGGTCCATATCAGGAATACCCGAACGGGTGGCAGTTCCATAAGCATTGGTGCTTCTTGTCAATGCTCTGTTCAATAATTCTGTCACTTCCGGACGGAATTTAATCATCAACTCTCCGCTAATGGCCTCGTCGGGCGTATTTACGATAACTGCGCTTTTGGGAGTTTCCGGTGCTGTCGGTATCTCCACCGGCGAATAAGTGTCCGTACATGCTCCGAAGAGGAGTATGGCACCTGCCAATATGATGAGATTCTTTAGTTTCATAAAATTCTGTTGTTTCATTGGTTTTAATATTTAGGCTTCAATATCGGATAAAGCTCGTAGAAATATTCAAATGATGTCGGAACATTACTGAATCCAGGCATTATCCCTTGGTCATCTTTGCCTCTGTTCTGATTGAATATACTGATTTCAGGTGACCAGAACATTAGGTAGGGGTGGTGTAAGAGCCAATCGGGAAGGTCTCCATGCAGGTAGTTTAAGCCGATACGTAAATCCTTGCAATGGGGCAATACTTTGGGTTTGCCTACCAATACACTTGCGGCGGTTTTCAGTGTATCGTTTGCTTCCACTTCCTCTTTTGTATATTTGGGTACGCCGTAAGCCATTTTAGGCAATGTCCCTTTGATAATATTATTGGAAAGCACCAGTGATTCCAGGTTTTCCCATTTGAAGAGTCTTTCCAACATCGGATTGGATAGATTAGAGTTATTATTATTGTTTGAACCATACAATCCTCCCCATTCTTCTTTGGGATATCTGGCTGTACCTGTCAAATCTATCTCATGACCGCGACGGTTGGTTGCCAGTGACAGGTGTCTCAGGTTCGGGAAGTTCTCTGGAGTAAGAATGGCAGGTACTTCCTGGAAATTGTTGCTACTCAAGTCCAGTGTCACTAAATTCTTCAGATTCACAAATTCGGGTGGCAATGTGGTAAGTCCGAATGAATAGATGCGCAGGTTCTTGAGTTTCGTCAGTTGGGTAATGGCGGTTCCCGTATCGAATGAATACATGAACTTGTTACCATTGGAGAAGAAACTTAAAGTTTCGAGCTCTGTAAGATAACGTATTTCATCGGGAATACCTTCTTTAGTAATAAATTGGCTGAATTCAACCGCGCGTACACGTCCGAGATTCTCCGGAGTACATCCCTTGTCCTGCTCTTCCCACAATTTTACCTGTGGCCAATTCATTAAAGACTCATTTTTATCCCACTTGACAGCTACGTTCAGCTTGCGTTCAATGATGACTAAAGCCAATGAGTCACCTTCGCGTGTAGGGGTTATTTCGGGTGCACGCTCCTGACTGATGAGTAGTGCATCATGCTTCACCATGTCTTCATTGCCTTCTGCTACGAGGAAGTTGATTTTGGCTTCTCGATTTGTAGCATCCGTATTTCCTTCCCAATTGAAACGGATAGTGGTTTTGCGGGGGCGGGCGCCACAGTCAAGCGTAAATTTATATTTATCGTAAGAAAGCCAAGTGGCTGCATCCTGTGGTATGTCCACTTTGAAGTCTACATTGGAAGTGACTTCTACATCAAAATAGCGTTTACCATAATCGGCGTAGCTCTCCAATTCAACAGAGGTGGTAGAAAGGGTTAAAGCCTTGTCAAACCCGGCCTGTACGATTTTAAGAGAACGTGTTTCGGCATCGTTACGGGTCTTGAAATTTATTATGGCTTCGCGTTGTTTGTTGGCCAATATAGTGGTATCTACTTTGATGACACAAATCTCCGAACTTTTGCCGTTGGTGGGCGAAACCTGTACCCACGATTCGCTGGGGGTGGCTGTCCAGTTGCCCGGTACTGAGACGTGTACTTCACGCGTTCCGCCTACGGCTTCCATTTGGATCTCTTTCTCGTCCAAAGTAAAACCGGGTGTATTCTCATTGTCATCCGAACAGGAGGCACCTATCAGAAGTGCCATTATGCTAAGAATATATTTTGCTTTCATATATCTGTATCTATTAAGTTATCAGTATTTAGGAACTACTGCATCGCAGCCGCGTACGTCTTGTCCAGGATCAAACAGGAAACTTGCCAAACCGGCTGTTATGTATGGACAAGCCTCAGTCAGGTCTATCGAGATGTTCGGGTTATCCGTCAACTCTACGCCGAAGCGTATTTTATAGATGGTATAATCAACCACTCTGCGGATGTCGTTCGAACCCAAGTAAAGCACTTTCAGCCCATGGTGTGCATAAACGGCGGTAGGCCATTCTTTCATGCAGCGGTATCCGTTGTCATCACGCTGACCGCGGAAGAGGAGCTGTTGCAAGTTGGGAAGATCCAGAGCTCGGTAGGCAAATCCGTCGAAAGCATTGCTCGATAAGTCCAGTCCACTCATATAGGGGAACTTGAGGGCGTTGAAGTTCTTTGGCAATGCTTTAATTCTGTTTCCTGCCAGATCGAGTGCTGCTGTGTAGAAAACAAATTCTCCCTCCAGTGCTTCTTCTGTAAATTCCCGGATATTGCAGGCACGCAGTATCAGGTAATTGACTTTGGTTCCGGATTCATAGATACATTCGGGGAAGCTGCCTAATGGATTGAACGACAGATTCAGAATCTCTACATTAAGACCATGGAACTTGTCACCGCCTCGTTTTTCAAACGAAGTAATTTTGTTCTGTGAGAAGTTAATGGTACCTATCAAGAAAGGAGAGTCTGCATCGAATATATCCGGGAACTCCGTAAATTCATTGCCGGCAAATGACCATGTCTCTACCGCTTCAAATCCGGCAAAATATCCTTGGTCATCGCGTGGAAGAGCTTTCAGGTGGTTGTTGCTTAAGTTTAGTGTTCCCAGGTTATGGCCTTTGCCGAATGGTGCTTCAAATTCTTCAATCTGATTGTTCTGCATATCGAGGAAGCCTAACTTCTTCATGGGCCTCAGGTCGGGTACTCTCTTCAGGTTGTTGTTCATGAAGTACAATCCCTGTAAGCTTTCTTTGGATGCGCTCTTTGTCCACTCTACCATTCCTTCATAGAGCTTATCGCTTGTGATACCGTTGTTGTTGACGAAGTAGACCATTTGTAACTTGGGCATGTTCATAAAGCCTTTAGGAATTTCCTTCAGGTTGGGGCAGTTGTATATTTCTACATCCGTACAGTTTTCCAGCTGGGATAACTCATCGGGCAGAGAGGCTATCGGGCTGTTGGCGATGAAGAGACTTGTCAGTTTCTTTAATTTGCCGATACTTGCCGGTAATGAGTAGATGGCAGTATAGAAATTGTTGGGGTTGTTGGCATACATATTCAATCCGGCCGCGGAACGGTTACCGCAATTGTTAAAGTCCTTGATGTGCTCGTTTAACTTATCAGGCAGGACATTCCACATTTCGGGAGCCATTTCTGCCAGACTGCAGTCCAAAGTCATTTGCTTGAAGTCGGCGCGTTGGGCAGCTATCAGTTCGTCCGGATCGTCTATTTTATTGATAGGAGAGGAGTTGATGGCATCGTTGTGTGAACCGAGAATCAGGCTGCGCAGTTCACTCAGTTCTCCCAATTCTTCGGGCATATGACCGCGTGCACCGAATCCTCCCAAAGAGATAGAAGCTACGTGACCGTCGTCCAACACCATGACACCGGGTTGTGCAATCCATAAATCGATGTCCCGGTCAAATTCCCAGTTACAGCCTTTATTGAAAACAACACCGCGGAAGCTCCAGTTAGGACCGTCGAGCGCTTCCCATATTTTCTTCAGGATAATGCCGTCGTGAATACTGGGGGCTGTTTCCTGCATGGTGATAGGCACATCGGCAACGGTCTCTTTGTTGTCTGCTATGGAAAAACCGTTGGGGGCAGTTACCTTGGCTGCTTCCAGAATTTGGTCTTTTTGGTCTTTAACAATGAAAGAAGTGGCGATGTAATCGCCTGCTTTCAGAGCAAGAATTGTATCGCACACCAACTTGCTGTGATAGGTTTTTTCACTCTCGCTTTCATAGTAATACTCTATATTGGTGCGCATATTTTCGAAAGTGATTAATTCACCGGTCTGTTTGTGCTTCACAGTGATATTTGCTTTGGCTACCTTATCCATACGGTAGGCTTCAGCAGTACGTGTGATTGCTGAAAAGTCTTTCACAAGTTGAAATTTGACTGTTCCGCGTGGGCGGACGTTGACATTGATTGTTTCCACTACCATGCCGCCTGAAACCACTTCGAATGTTTTTTCTGATTCTACGTCATAAGTAAGCAGAGTGTTACCCAGATTGTCGAGCAGTTCGTAGCCTGCAATGTTGTAATGGTCTGCCAACAGTTGGCATTTCTCGCTCCACAGTCCCATTTCAGTATCTGAACCGTTGGTTGCCGAGAGTGCGAGTGTTTGCTCTATTACGTCGTAGGCCGACTTCAGGGTTATTTTGATCTTTTTTGCATCTGCCAGTGAATCGAGAATGTCGGCATTGGCGGCACGTGAAGTTATTTCTTTGTCGGCCGTTAATCCACCATTCTTCACCAGCTTGAATTGTACGAATCCATAGCCTTCTGCCGGAGCATCATACGTATCGTCCGTACAACTGAAAGTGAGAGCCAAGAGTGCCAAGGCTCCTACCAGTTTGATTAAAATATTTGTAATTCTCATATAGCAGCGTTTATTTTATAGTGGCTTCATTGTTTTTGCGGATAACAAAGGTTCCTAAATCTTTGTCGTTATTGTCGCGGATTACGATGTACAGGCAATCGTCAGTGATGTTGTCAAAGGGGATGCGACTAGTCAGACTTAAAGAAGGATAATCATTGTAACTTTCATCAAGGATGTTACCTTTTTGCCAACTGCTTGTTGCCCAGCCTGTAGGCATTTCTCCTAAACTTTCGAATTTACTATTGAAGTATTCAAATTTGTTCCAAGACATGAAAAGTCCTAATGGCTTGATGTGAATTTTGTTTTTCATATTCCATTCCTCAGCAGTAAAACTGCGTTCGTAGATGTTGTCTGTTGTTTTCAGATTAAGCTTCTCGGCAATTTCATTTATATTGCTTGCTTCTGTTACGTTTGCCATATCTTCGAATTTCATGGTAGTGATTTGCTTCCACATTTCAAATCCACCGGAAAGTCCATATTGTTCGAGTTGCATGCCATAACCATAGAGATTGAAGTTGAAATCTCCGTTTCTAAATTGGGAGTTGTAATCCACTGTTGCACCTTTCGGAACCAGGAAGAGGACTATTTTGCGTGAGCCGCGGATTTCATTCTTTTGGGCTTGAAGTGTCAAAATACCGCCTTCTTTTTGAGTGATTTCAACCCAAGTATCTTCGGCTGGAACTTCTTTAGCAACATTGTTAATGGCGTCCCATTCTACAAAGTGGGGGGTGAAATCATTGTCACGAATCAGTGCATGGCATGTTGCGGGAGCATCCGTTTCTACAGGATCTTCATATATGCTGGATCTTAACAAATGATTGCCTTTATCGTCCCAGATAAGACCGTTCTTTAAACTGAGTGTATTACCGCCTAACCATTGAATTTTTGTAGCTTCTATACCGGTAGCTTTTACTGGGAATTGGTAAGAGTAGTTACCGTCAACGGAACGAATGGTGATGTATCCGGAAAGGTCTTGGTAGCGTGCTTCTAATTTTGTATCTAAAGAAGCCATGCGTTGCAAATTGACGGTTTGACCGGCTTCACCACAGAGGTTTTCGAAGTTACTATTCTCACTACCGGCATTGAACAGCCATTTGGGGAATGACTCTACATCAATCTTCCAGTCAAAGTTAGCTTCAAAGCCAATAATTTTGGTACGGTTGAAAGCGTCATCGACAAATTCATTAATCTCGATAATGTCAGATCCTTTTACAGTGTACATCTTCGCTACACGTTCTTTTGCAGCACGATTCATCTCGGCAATTGTTTGTGTTTTGCCGCCCATAGTCAGCTTCACTTGCGCTTTGTCATCTGTAAATCCAAGAGCACCGTTCGTTGCGGTTACTCTTACCGTTTGTTTTCCGGCTTTTCCTGTGAGCGACTGAAATTTACCTGTTTCATCTATAAATTTCAGCCACTGTTTGTCAGTAGTCACTCTCCATTCTGTGGAAGCTTCAAAGCTGATTTCGCATACCTGATCAGGTATGATTTCGTAGGATTGGCTTTCCGGGAAAACGGGGTCAACGACACCCGCATTCTCATCATCGGATGAGCAAGCTCCCATTGCGAAGCCCACTAATAGGCCTAAAAGTATATATTCTAATTTTTTCATATTCATCATCTGACTGGTTTAAAATCCACTATGCAAAATATCTTCTGCCTCGGCGTCGCTGATCCAGCGAATCACAGTGACATAAGCACCCAAAAGGCCTACATCTTTTACATAGACCATGGAGTAGAGTACAACTGTGTCGCGGCAGGGGAAAATGGTTGAGGGGACTGCCGTATAATCTGTGATGCGTAGCATGTTGTCATTGTACAAGCTGCCGAGGAATTCTTGTGTGGTACCGATAATATCTCCGGTATGTACACTGGCCGAGGGAGCCATCGGGTCACTATGATTCAGCGTTACTTTCACATCGTAGCCGTCGCACAGGAAGTCGTGAAGCATTATGCTGTTGTCTTCGCCTTCTACCCGGTCGGTCATAATCAGACGCTTGTTGGAACTATATGGTTTGAATTCGCTGAGGAAAGAGGACTGCACTACGGCATAACGCGTGAAGTTGTTGATGTCGAACGGGCACATCTTTTGCAGACGAACATTGGCGGTCACTCCATAGTAAGGCCATTCCACATCTTCGAGTGATACAATACGCATGCGGATGTTCAGTGAATCGTCGTCTGCTATGTTTTCATAGATACCGTTGATTTCGACGGATGTAGCCAGTTCTCCGGCAGGAATTGTTACGGTGTTCGACTTGATGGAATAGTGATAGCCTTCAATGGCATTACTTTCTGTTTGGAGGATTTCAATACCGAATTTCCGGTCGTAAGGGACACTTTTCGTTGCCGAAAGCGCCACTTTGTAGTCATTGTTCTCCTGGAATACAGGACAGACATTCAGCGAATCGGTAAACATTACGTAGGACGGGCCGTCATAGGTCTGCTCTTCGCTGCTGCACGCCGCCAGCAAGGCAAGGGAAAGCAGGGCGGTGGCAATTAATACATTATATATAGATAGATGTTTCATTATAACACGCATCAAAAATTAGTTATTACTATCGTTAGGTTGCAATTCCGAACCCGGTGCATCAAGCTCATGTTGTGGGATGGGCCATACAAAGAGCGGATGGTCGGCTTCTATCTTCAACGAGTTGGCCGCCTCTACGGTGTTGGATTGCGGTTCGCGTTCGAAGCCTTTGTGCCAGCGTTTGAGGTCGTGCAGGCGGAAACCTTCCATAAAGAGTTCTCGTACTCGTTCTTCGGAAATGGTTTCCAGCCAATTATCTTCACCTATGACGGTGGCGCCGTAGGTCTTATAACGTGCCGAACGCAAGGTTGTAATGTCTTTCCCCGCTTTGGTGTATTCTTTCAGGTGGCAGTAGGCTTCGGCTCTGATGAGGTATTGCTCGGAGAGACGGAATACTTTCGGCATGTTTACATGATAGATATTCAGCTTGATGAAATCTTCATTGCCATGATATTTGACGAGCAGAGGCCATGTGAGGCCATGTGCATATCCTGTAGTCTTTTGTGCAAAGAAGCTTTCGGAACGCAGGTCGTTCTGATCATATAGGTTCAACGCCCAACTGGCGGGTACATAGTCCGGTTTATAGGAGATGTTGTCGTAATTCAGGAATACACGTCCCAGGGCGCCGCCGTAGGAAGTGGTATTGAAACCTACCTTCCAAATAATCTCGGATGCACTGTCGTACTTCCACATATATTGGTAGTGCGTCAGCTTGGAGGTGTATTTAGTTTTTGCACTCGATAGTTGTAAGTAGTCATCCTCAATGACTTGGGTGGCATAGTCGCGTGCTTTTTCCCAATCTTGCATGTAGAGGTAGACACGTGCCAGCAATGCTTTTACGGTACTCTTGGTGATGTACGGAGAGTTATTGGTTTCATCGAGAGTCACCAGGTCGAGTGCCTTTTCCAAATCGGAAATGACGAAAGCATAAGAGTCTTTCAGTGAAGAACGGATCATATGTTCGGGGTTGTAGTAGCTTGAAATCAGCGCTACGCCCAATTCGTTTTCGGCGGTGGCGGGTTCGTAGGCTTTGCAGAAACATTTGATGAGTTCCGAGTAGGCTAATGCACGTGCAAAGTATGCTTCTCCTTTCAAATCTTGCAGCTTGTCGAGTTGTTCGTCGTCTGTGAGTGTGTTTTCCAAATCGACAATGCTTTCGAAGAAATAATTGCACCGGCCTATTGTGGTATAAAGAGCGCTGTAAACTGCCTCTATTTCCCGGTTGGTGGCAAGGATGTCCCATCTCCAGATATCACCGTAGGTGTTGCTGAAGCCTTCTACCGCATATACTAAGTCGGCTTGAATATCAGGGAGCAAAGTCAGATATCCGCTGTATAATGCAGAACTTTTGTAGCTGGCGTAGATACCGATAACCGCCTGATTTGCATCGGATACCGACTGGATGGCTTCCTTGTCGGGAATGGCGTTATCCGGGTATTTATCTAAACAACCGGTAAAGACGAGCGAAAGCATCGCCACCAGTCCTATTTTTGTAAATGATTTCATTATTGAATAATTAAACGTTAAAATGTGAATTCCAAACCAAATGTAAACTGACGTGTCATAGGATATTGCGCCTTATACACATTTGAACTTGATTCCGGATCCATGCCGGAGAAATCAGTAAACGTAAAGAGATTCTGCGCTTGCACATAAACGCGGGCAGACGATAAAACTTTTGTGCGCTCAAGTAGGGACGCAGGTAGTGTATAACCGAGTGACAAATTCTTCAGGCGCAGGAAAGATGCGTTCTCTAACAGGTGCGTATCAAACTGTGGCGTTACTCCATAGCGTGGAATGGAGGTAACGTCACCGGCTTGTTTCCAACGGTTGTAGAGCATACGGCGAGAGAGGTTGTAGTTGTCGAAGGTTGTATTTTCCTCGAAATAGCGGTCGTTGTTTATCATCCAGCGGTCGGCCACCCAACTGAACTGTGCGCCGAGAGAAAGTCCTTTCCATGATACGACGGTACCGAAACCGCCTTGCCAAGGGGCGATATAGCTGTGTCCTACAAGCACTTTGTCGGACTCGTTCATTACAGGAGTTACTTCTCCGTTCTTGTCATACCACAAAGGGTCACCCGTTGCCGGATTGACGCCTGCGTAACGGTTCAGGTAGAACTCACCGTAAGAGTGACCTACCGCCAGCTTCATGCCGGTGGTGGCCATTACATATTCCTGCACTCCGTTATAGAGTTCGGTAATTTCATTCTTATTGTAGGAAACATTGGTGTTGACGTTCCATGTGAAGTCTTTGGTACGGATGATGTCGGCACTCAGGTTCAGTTCCGCACCGCGGTTTATCATGCCGCCCACATTGTCCCAACGTGAACCGTAACCGGCATCTGCATAGGCCACAGGTACAGCCATAAGCATATTAGTGGTTTTCTTGTTGTAGAACTCGGCATCTAAGTTGATGCGGTTGAAGAAACCTAAATGGATTGCGATATTTGTTGTCCACAACTTCTCCCATTTCAGCTCTTCGTTTCCTTTTGTCAAAGGTGCCAAACCGGCATCGCCGAGATAGTTGCCTCCACCGCCTACTAAAGCAAGGTGGTCATAATTGGGGATTTCGGAGTTACCGGATGTTCCCGTACTAATTGCCAGTTGTGCAGTGGTCAGCCATTCGCAGCCTTTCATGAATTTCTCATTAAGCAGGTTCCACATCAAACCCACTGACCAGAAGGTAGCCCACCGGCCTTTGACACCGAAGCGCGATGAACCGTCGGTACGCAGAGAGAAGTCTGCGTAGTAGCGGTTGTCATAGTTATATTCGCCGCGGCCGAAGAACGAAACGTAAGAATAGGCCGTACTGCTGTTTCCCCAAGAGGTGGCACGTGTTCCGGTGGCTATGTCTGCCAGCTTGTCGTTGTTTTGTCCTGCAGTAGCCACCGAGAAACCTTCCGACTGATAGTCTATTCCTTCTTGTCCGATCAGGAAATTGAAGTCGTGGACGTGATTCAGGTTAAAACGGTATTCGGCAGTATTGGTGATAGACAAGTTATAGGCGTGGCTGTTGGAACGAGCTGCCTTACCCTGGTCCTGATTGGGGCGGTAGGAAGGCATGCTGAATGTTTCATCTCCTATATCGGTATAATTTAAGCCGGCTTGCGAACGTATTTTCAATCCCTCTATCGGAGTTACTTCAAAGAATATATTACCGATGAGCTTGTTTTTCTTGCTGCTGTATGGATTGTTCATAATCCATTCCAGTGGGTTTTGGTTGAGGCCTTTCCATGAACCGTCGTTTACCGAAGCCAGCGAACCGTCTTCTTTGTACGGATTCCAGTAAGGCAACATGAAACGTGCGGCCGAAATGGGAGTTACGGTAGAGTATGCGCCCTGGTCAGCTTGCTGTATTTTTTCATGGGTCATCATGATGTTGGTTCCTAACTTGAGCCATTTCTTGGCTTGTGCTTCCACATTGGCGCGGGCGTTGTAACGCTTGAAGTAGGACTCAATGGCAACGCCGTCCTGATCGTAAAAGTTACCGGAAACGTAATAGCGTATTTTGTCCGTAGCTCCGTTTACTTGTACTTCATAGTTCTGTAGCAGTGCAGATTTGTTGAACACTTCGTCAAACCAGTTTATGTTGATTTGTCTTAATTTGTCGTAATCTTTACCGGTGTCCAGACCCACTTCTTTTTCGTAAGCAATGCGTTCTTCGGTATTCATCAGGTTCCAATTTTCTTGGGCCAGCTGTGAGATGCCGAGTTGGGTACGGAAAGTAACCTTTGCATGTTGATTGCTTAGGGCTCCCCGTTTGGTTGTGATAACAATGACACCGTTGGCTGCACGTGCGCCATAGATAGAGGTGGAAGAAGCATCTTTCAGTACGGAAATGGATTCGATGTCCGACGGATTGATAGCGTTAAAGTCTCCACTGGAGATAGGCATGCCATCCATGATGAACAGCGGAGTAGTACCGGAATTAATGGAGTTGGTTCCTCGGATGGAGAATACGGCAGGAGCACTGGGCTCTCCCGATTGTGACAATACGGTCAATCCCGTTGCCTGGCCTTGCAGCGCCTGGTCAAAACTGGGAGCAGGCACATCTGCCAGCTTCTCGGATTTTACCGTAGATACTGAGCCGGCAATAGTACCTTTCTTACGCACACCGTAAGCCACTACCACTACTTCATCCATTACTTGCGCATCTGATTTCAGTGTGATGTTCAGCGTTTTAGTATTTGCTGTTACTGTATGCTGCTGTTGCTGCATACCTACATATGAGAAAGTCAAGGTAGCTTGTTCAGCTCCTTTAATTTCAATGTTGTAATTCCCGTCAATATCGGTAATTACGCCATTCCCGCTGCCCTCTTGTACAATAGCTACACCAATCAACGGTTCGTTTCCTTCTTCGGAAATGACCTTACCTTTCACGCTGAAGTTCTGCGCAGAAAGTGATTGCATGCTGATAATTGCTACGAGGGAGAGGAATAAAAGAGTTACTCTTTTCATTTCTACTATTTTAAATGTTTGAATTTTACCGGAAATGGAATATTATCATACTTGATTGTGTTTGATGGGGACTGGATGAACCAATGAGGCTGAAGTATTTGTGCATCGTTTTGAGGTTTTAGTTAATATTCTGTTTATTTTATATGTGTTTAGACTTCTTTTTGCAAAGGAAATAAGTGTTTGTGAGAAAAAGTTTATACTATATTAAATTATGCTTTTTTGTTTTCGCTTTAACAAAAAAGCACTGAATACAGTTTTATTTAGTTTTGAACTTCGTTTAGTACAGGATTTTTCTTTTCCGTTCTGTCTGCTGTTTGCGGTAAGGGGGAGATTGTATGTAACGGATAGGGCTTGACGTTTGTTGGAGAGGCTGGTTCTGCGAGGCCTTTTTTATTGAGGTATAGTCAGAATGTAGTGAAGCATCTGTTTTCCTAATCACAGGGAGAACAGATGCTTCACTACATTTCGTATGGCGGTATGATGTAGAGTTTTGCCTTTCGTTATATGTTCTTTAATTGCTTTTTTAGCAGGCTGAGATAGGGTTGTGTGATACCCAAATAGGAGGCAATGTGCTTCAAGGCCACTTTTTCTATGATCTCGGGACGTTTATGAATCAGGGATATGAATCGTTCTTTGGCATTGCCGTTTATCACAGAGTCTTTCTTTTCGAGATAGAAAAGCTGTCCTTGTGCATATCTCAATGCCCATTGAGCAAATTCGTGTGAGGATGAGACCAGATGGGCGTAGTGACTTTGGGGAACTTTAAATACGGTTGATTTGCAGCAGGCTTCGATTTGGTAGAAGGCAGGGAGATGGGCGTAATAAGAGTGCATGGCAATCATTACGCTACCCGGCAATGCAAAAGCGAAAGTAACCTCTCGTATTCCGTTCATATAACTGTATCGCATCACTCCACTTTTTACAATGTAGACATTAGGGTCGAGCCGGCCGCTCATAATCAAAACTTCATTCTTTTTCAGCTCTATGCTTTCTGCCGGTGCCAACAGTTCATCCAATAATTTACCGGATGGCCTGAATGAACATTCATTCGCTAATAACTCTTTTAATTTCTCCATTTGTCTATCCTTTTCATTCTAAGTAGCGTAACATCTACAAATATAATGCTTTTACATTAGAATTTTCTGAAAAAGGTTATCAATTATAGCTCTTTACCTATGGTAGGTATCCATATACATAAATCAGGCACATATTACAGGTCTCATGAAGCTCAAAAGCCATGGAATTCCTATAATATGTGCCTGAAAAAGACTATAAGTGTTTGTCAAAACACTTTATAGTTTGTTTTATATTGTTGTTGCAGCAGCCGGCTCTTCGTCTTTGCTATGTTTCATCAACATGTAAGCGATAGGAGAGGCAACGAACAAAGAGGACAGTGTACCGAATACAACACCCAGAATCATTGCGAATGCAAAGCTGCGGATAGAGTCACCACCGAGGATGAAGATACACAGCAATACAATTAATGTGCTCAGTGAAGTGTTGATAGTACGTGCCAGAGTAGTGTTCAGTGAATCGTTGAACAATACCTTCTTGTTTCGTTTCGGATACAAGCTGAAGAATTCACGCACACGATCGAAGATTACCACCTTATCATTGATTGAGTAACCGATAGCCGTCAGGATAGCGCCGATAAATGTCTGGTCGATTTCCAAAGAGAATGGCAGGACACCCCAGAACATGGAATATGCACCCAAAATGATAATAGTGTCACAAGCCAATGCGCATACAGAACCGATAGAATAGGCAATGTTACGGAAACGGAGTAGGATGTACAGGCCGATGGCAATCAAAGCCAGCACAACAGACCAAATGGCCGATACCTTGATGTCGTCTGCAATACTTGGACCTACTTTTTGTGAACTGATGATACTGCCGCCCGTATGGTTCTCGCGGTCGATGAATGTTTCCAGCGTGATATTCTGAGTCAGCAACGGTTTCAGTGTTTCATACAGGTAGGCTTCGATTTCCGAGTCGATGTTATTGCCTTCTTCTTCAATACGGTAGTTGGTGCTGATACGCACAGTCTTGCCGTCTGCACCGATGGCGATAACACTGACGTTGGCGTCACCGAACTTGCTGGCAATCAGTTCGCGTACTTGTTCGGGCTCTACTTTGTTTTCGAACTGTACCTTAAAGTTACGTCCACCGGTAAAGTCGATACTTTGGCTTAAACCGCGCATGCTGAGGAATGCGATGCAAACTACAACACCTATACCCGTCAACGTCATCCAGAGTTTGTTTCTGCCCATGAAATCGAAGTGTACATTTGCCATCAGGTTTTTGGAAATACCCGTAGAGAATGTCAGGTTCAGCAATTTGTCTTTGCTCATGAAGTGCTCGTAGAACAAACGCGTCATGAACACTGCGGTAAAGAATGAAATCAGGATACCGATAATCAATGTAGTAGCGAAACCGCGGATAGGTCCGGTACCGAAGTTGAACAGGATAATACCTGTAATGATAGATGTCAAGTTGGAGTCGAAGATTGCAGAGAAGGCATTTGCATAACCATCGGCAAGTGCTTTCTTAACACCCTTACCCGCGCGTAATTCTTCTTTGGTGCGTTCGTAAATCAATACGTTGGCATCCACAGCCATACCCAGTGATAACACCATACCGGCAATACCGGACATTGTCAAAGCTGCCTGGAAAGATGAAAGGATACCCAATGTGAAGAACATGTTCAACACCAAAGCACCGTTGGCAACCATGCCAGGAATGAAACCGTACATGGAGCACATGTAAACCATTAACAGTATTAATGCCACAACGAATGACATGATACCGGCATTAATGGACGCTTGTCCTAAAGACGGACCTACAATGTCTTCCTGTACAATATGGGCAGGAGCCGGCATCTTACCCGATTTCAATACATTGGCTAAGTCTTTTGCCTGTTCGGGAGTAAAATGTCCAGTGATTTGTGAGTTACCGCCGGTGATTTCCTGATTTACGTTCGGTGCGGAATATACATAGCCGTCCAATACAATGGCAATGGCTTTACCTACATTCTGCTTGGTGAGCTGTGCCCAGCGACGTGCACCGTCCGTATTCATAGACATGCTTACGGCAGGTTTGCCATAGTGGTCAAATTCGTCTTTGGCATTTACAACTACGTCACCTTCCAGCGGAGCACGTCCGTTACGTTCGGTTGACTTGATTGCATACAATTCAAAAGTTTGAGCTTTCGGATCGTATTCATAAGGAGAAACACCCCACTTCAAACGCAGGTCTTTCGGCATTTCCGCCTGAACTTCCGGCATGGAGAGGTACTTGTTGATGTCTGCGGTATCTTTGTAGTTTGCATAACCTACAACAGGACCTTGACCGCTGGGGTTGACTTGCAGAACTGCCAATAACGGATGTTCTTTCTTGATTTGCTCAAGGTTGGCTGCTTGCGCCTGGCTTTCACCTTTCAGTGCTGCGGCAAGGCTGTCGGCGGGGCTTGGAGGTTGTGCTACGGGAGGGGGGTCGTGGTTCAGC
>OGPZ01001253.1_pt1 | contig 18558 bp, 20 predicted proteins | sample 1553111 | NCBI WGS metagenome assembly OGPZ01 (sample SAMEA2579968, study PRJEB22360) | human gut metagenome
ATTAAAGCGGCACGCGAGCTGGGTTCAGAACGTCGTGAGACAGTTCGGTCCCTATCCGTCGCGGGCGTAGGAAATTTGAGAGGATCTGCTCCTAGTACGAGAGGACCAGAGTGGACTTACCGCTGGTGTACCAGTTGTTCTGCCAAGAGCATCGCTGGGTAGCTATGTAGGGAAGGGATAAACGCTGAAAGCATCTAAGTGTGAAGCCCACCTCAAGATGAGATTTCCCATGATTTTATATCAGTAAGAGCCCTGAGAGATGATCAGGTTGATAGGTTAGAAGTGGAAGTGTGGTGACACATGTAGCGGACTAATACTAATAGCTCGAGGACTTATCCAAAGAAAGTAACTGAGACATATTGACAACGATTTGGTTTCTTGATACAGTATAGATATTCAATTTTGAGTTGAGAATACTCAGAGTTAAGTGACGATAGCCTAGGAGATACACCTGTTCCCATGCCGAACACAGAAGTTAAGCCCTAGTACGCCTGATGTAGTTGGGGGTTGCCCCCTGTTAGATACGGTAGTCGCTTAGCGTTTATCCGCCATAGCTCAGTTGGTAGTAGCGCATGACTGTTAATCATGATGTCGTAGGTTCGAGTCCTACTGGCGGAGTATAATTCTCATTGCTAGACCTAGGTCTAGCTTTTTTTGTTAAGTTATTTACTTGTTAAAAGTTTAAATTTCAGATATGATAATACTATATTTTAAATTGAGAGGTATTCTATGTCAAATTTTGCATCTGCTTTTACACCTATTTCTGTTTCTTCGGCTAAGGAGAATATTGATACAGCTGAAAAATTTATTTTATTTATTGGACGTCCTTCTTGTCCATATTGTCAACTTTTTGAACCTAAATTATCAAATGTGGCACGTAATTCAAATCTTACTATTTTCTATATTAATAGCGAAAATAGTGAAGAATTAGAAGATATTCAAGCTTTACGTAAAAGATATGGTATTGCTACAGTTCCTGCTCTCTTTGTTTCAGAAAACGGTGCTGCTAAGGTTGTATGTGACTCTTCTCTTTCTGAGGATGATATTTTAGATTTTATTTCTTAGTCTTTATGGAGGTTCTTATGTTTATTTGTAAACACGAGGTCCAGTATTATGAAACAGATCGAATGGGTATTACTCATCATTCTAATTATGTACGATGGATGGAAGAGGCTAGAACTTTTTTTCTAAGAGAGATAGGTTGGCCTTATGAAAAAATTGAAGAGGAGGGAATTATCTCTCCTGTTACTTCAATTTCCTGTGACTATAAAGCTACTTCTACTTTTGCAGATGTAATTTCTATCGAGATTAATGTTAAAAGAGTTAAATCTGCTAAACTTACTTTTGTATACAATATGGTAAATCAAAACGGAATCCTTGTTTGTACAGCTGTTTCTGAACATAGTTTCTTGTCTAAGGACGGTGGTTTTGTCAATCTTAAAAGAGATTATTCGTCATTTTTTAATCTTTTAAAAGAGCATTCAGTTATGAAATAAAAAAGAAGAAAATCAAATCGATTTTCTTCTTTTATTCGGCAAGGAGTTTTTGATAAATTGCTAAATTTTCATCATCAAATACGTTAAATATTACTTTTTTTATTATACTTGACTCGTCAATAAAGGTTTTGACTGTTTGAATGGCGATTTTGGCAGCTTCCTGTTTTGGAAAATTGAAATCTCCAGTTGATAGACATGGTATAGCAATTGATTCAATGTTATTTTTCTCAGCTAGTGCTAATACTGAAAGATAACTTTTTGCTAAAAGATCTTCATCAATTTGTGTCGGCTGGTCTACTATTTTTGGACCTACTGTATGGATGACAAAGGCAGAAGGAAGATTGTAAGCTGGGGTGATTTTAGCCATGCCAACGGGTTCTTCATATCCTTGTTCTAAGATGAGTTCGAAACAAGCTTGACGTAACTGGACACCTGCATATGTATGAATAGCATTATCAACACAATTATGGAGTGGTTTCATACATCCAAGTAAGGTTTTATTTGCTGCATTTACAATTGCATCTACCTCTAGTCTTGTAATATCACCTTTCCATAGATAGATTCTCTCATCTTGAGGAATAGACTGGAGAGAGTTGAGTTGTACTATTCCTCGTTCACCTTTTCTAACTTGTAGGTAAAGGTCTTGGATGGTCAAGAATTGTGTTGATGCTGCCATTGGTTTACGTGTATTAAAGAGTGCTCTTAGGAGTTTCTGCTTTTCTTCGAGCTCTTCTGGAACAATCAAATCATGTAATTCTAGATTTTCTTTTTTGAGTTCACCTATGAGATAGGTAATCATTGCATCTTTATCCATATTTACTCATTTCTATTTTTATAGTTTTTTATTACTATACTCCCAAGACTGGCTGTGGGCAAGTGATGTCTATGATAGGTAATGACTAATATTTGATAAGAATTTTTTATGTATGTGTCAAATTCTTGCAATGGCCTTTAGAATCATATAGAATAGGTCTACAAAAGTTTTATAATATCTAGGAGGATAATTAAATGACACAAGTAGTAACAGATTCTACATTTGAACAAGAAACAGCTGAAGGACTCGTTTTGATTGATTTTTGGGCAACTTGGTGTGGGCCTTGCTTGATGCAAGCACCAATTCTTGAGCAACTTTCTGAAGAAATTTCAGAAGATGAACTTAAGATTGTTAAAATTGATGTTGATGAGAACCCAGAAACAGCTCAGAAGTTTGGAATTATGTCTATTCCAACTTTACTCTTCAAAAAAGATGGTGAGGTTGTTAAGCAAGTAGCAGGTGTACATACAAAAGAACAAATTAAAGCTATCGTTGCAGAGCTTAGCTAACTAATCGTCACAGTCCCGTTTAGGGATTTTTATTTTTAGTTTATTCGAACGACGAGGAGAGTCATATGTCTTATTCATTTCAAAATCCTAGTGCTGAGGTTATAGAATCTTATTTAAAATCAGCAAAGACTATCGCAATCGTTGGTCTATCTCATCGTAAGGAGGCAGCATCTTATCAAGTTGCGCATTTCCTACAAGCTGCTGGTTATCGTATCATACCAGTAAATCCTAAACTAGAAGGTCAGGAGCTTCTAGGAGAGCATGTTTATGCTCATCTTAAAGATATCCCATTTTCGATTGATATTGTTGATGTATTTAGACGAAGTGAGTTTTTACCAGATGTTGCCTATGATTTTCTTGAAACGGATGCAACAGTTTTTTGGAGTCAAATTGGTCTTGAGAATGAGGAGGCTGAGACTATTCTTCGTCAAGCGAATAGACAGGATATTGTAATGAATCGTTGTACAAAGAGAGAATATATGCGACTCTTTGTTTAATAAAATGAAAAGGTGAGTGAGCTATGCTCGCTCGTTTTTGTTATAATAGACCTATGATTGAAATTTTTGATACGCATACCCATCTTAATGTGGATAATTTTGCAGGAAAAGAACAAGAAGAAATAGATTTTGCAGCTGAACTAGGTGTTGTTAAAATGAATATTGTTGGTTTTGATAAACCAACAATAAATAAATCTTTAGCACTATCAGAGAGATATGATCAATTATATAGTACGATTGGATGGCATCCTACGGAAGCGGGGTCCTATTCTCAGGAAATTGAGGATATGATTGTATCACAATTGGATAATCCGAAAGTTGTGGCACTTGGGGAAATCGGTTTGGATTATTATTGGATGGAGGATCCTAAAGAAACTCAGATTGATGTCTTTAAGCGTCAAATAGCTTTGTCAAAGGAACACAATTTACCTTTTGTTGTCCATACACGTGATGCACTTGAGGATACTTACGCTGTTATTAAAGAAGTTGGTGTTGGTCCTCGTGGGGGGATTATGCACTCATACTCAGGATCCCTAGAAATGGCTCAAAAATTTGTTGATCTTGGAATGATGATTTCATTTTCAGGTGTTGTAACTTTTAAGAAGGCTTTGGATGTCCAAGAAGCTGCTCAGAAGTTACCTTTAGATAAGATTCTGGTTGAAACGGATGCACCGTATTTGGCACCTGTTCCCAAACGTGGTCGTGAGAATCGTACAGGCTATACACGTTACGTAGTAGACAAGATTGCTGAGCTTCGTGGTTTAACGAGTGAAGAAGTGGCTAGGGCTACTTATGACAATGCGATGAGGATTTTTGGTCTGAATGAGTAAAATAAAAATTCAAGAAGTTATCGTCGTAGAAGGCAAGGATGATACGGCAAATTTGAGACGTTTTTATGAGGTGGATACCTATGAGACTAGGGGTTCTGCTATTAATGAGGATGACTTAGAGCGTATCGATAAGCTTAATGACTTACGCGGAGTAATTGTTTTTACTGACCCAGACTATAATGGTGAACGTATCCGTAAAATCATTATGGAAGCTGTTCCGACAGCAAAGCATGCTTTTTTAAACCGTGGGGAAGCAACACCAAAATCTAAGACTAAAGGTCGTTCATTGGGTGTTGAGCATGCGAGTTTTGAGGATCTTCAAAAGGCCTTATCTGGAGTTTTAGGTAGTTACGATGATGATAATCAGTTTGATATTAGTAAATCAAATCTTATGAAGTTAGGACTACTAATGGGAGCAGATAGTCGAAAGCGTCGAGAATATTTGGGCGAGGTGCTTCGTATTGGTTACTGCAATGGAAAGCAGCTTTTAAAGCGTTTGGAATTGTTTGGAATCACATTAGAGGAGCTAGAAGAGGCTATGTCAAATTACTAGATTACCAGTGATCTTAACATCAAATCGCTACTAAGTAGCTTATTATTGAGGTTGGGATAATTAAGGGTTTGGACCTGTTTTGTGTCCAAGTATAAAAATCGTGAAAATAATAAGAAAAGAGAATAAATGAGAATTGCAGATTATAGCGTGACCAAGGCTGTCCTTGAACGCCATGGCTTTACCTTTAAGAAGTCTTTCGGACAGAACTTCTTAACAGATACAAATATTTTACAAAAAATTGTTGATACGGCAGAGATTGATAAAAGTGTCAATGTAATCGAAATTGGACCTGGTATCGGAGCATTAACAGAATTCTTAGCTGAAAATGCTGCGGAAGTTATGGCATTTGAAATTGATGAGCGATTGGTTCCGATTTTGGAAGACACTTTGCGTGATCATGATAATGTTAAAGTGATTAATGAAGACGTTCTCAAGGCAGATTTACAGACACGTGTCAAAGAATTTGAAAATCCAAATCTACCAATCAAGGTTGTAGCCAATCTACCATACTATATTACGACACCAATTTTAATGCATTTGATTGAGAGTAAGATTCCTTTTGCAGAATTTGTTGTTATGATGCAAAAAGAAGTCGCTGACCGCATTTCTGCAGAGCCTAATAGCAAGGCTTATGGTTCTCTATCAATTGCTGTGCAGTATTATATGACCGCTAAAGTGGCATTTGTTGTCCCTCGTACAGTCTTTGTACCAGCCCCGAATGTTGACTCAGCAATTTTGAAGATGACGCGCCGTGAACAACCGTTGGTTGAAGTTAAAGATGAGGATTTCCTTTTCCGAGTGGCTAAGGCTAGCTTTGTCCATCGTCGTAAGACATTGTGGAATAATTTAACAAATCATTTTGGTAAATCTGAAGAAGTGAAAACCAAACTTGAGCAGGCTTTGGAAATTGCTGATATAAAACCTTCTATTCGTGGAGAGGCTCTATCTATTTCTGATTTTGCACACTTATCAGATGCTTTGAGAGAAGCAGGCCTATAATTCAAAAATCCCACTGAATCTCAGTGGGATTATTAGTTATGCGGAGAAAGGGATTTGAACCCTCACGCTTGAAAAAGCACATGCGCCTGAAGCATGCGTGTCTGCCATTCCACCACCTCCGCAGATGATATGCCTATTATACTGCAATCTATTGAAAATGCAAGGAGGCTCATGGGAAATGGAAGATCAGTTTTTTTGTTCCAGAAAAGCTTTTTAATTTGTGATATAATAGGGCTATTAAACGATTGAGGAGTTCACTTGCAAGGAAGAATTATCAAAGCACTGGCAGGGTTCTATTATGTAGAGCATGATGGTGTTGTATACCAGACGCGTGCGCGAGGAAATTTTAGAAAAAAAAGACAAACACCTTACGTTGGGGATTTTGTCGAATTTTCAGCAGAGGAAAATTCAGAAGGTTATATCCTTAAAATTGGTCAACGAATCAATAGTTTAGTGCGTCCACCCATTGTCAATATAGATCAGGCTGTGGTCATTATGTCTGCTAAGGAACCGGATTTCAATAGTAATCTTCTGGACCGTTTTTTGGTTTTACTAGAGCATAAAAATATAAAACCTGTAATTTATATTTCTAAGATGGATTTGGTTGAAGATGATTCAGAAATGAAGGCCATTCAAAAACAGTATCAAAAAATTGGTTTTGATTTTGTCTTCAGTTTGGAAGAACTATTGTCGCTCTTGACTGATAAAATAACAGTCTTTATGGGACAGACAGGTGTTGGAAAATCAACCTTGTTGAACCGTATTGCCCCAGAGTTGAAGTTGGAAACAGGTGAGATTTCAGACAGTTTAGGTCGTGGACGTCATACTACAAGGGCTGTAAGTCTTTATGATGTTCATGGAGGGAAGATTGCTGATACACCAGGATTCTCTTCGCTAGATTATGAAGTGGATAATGCCGAGGACTTGAGTGAAGCTTTTCCAGAAATCCGTCAAGCTAGTCATGGCTGTAAATTCCGTTCTTGTACTCATACCCATGAGCCTTCTTGTGCTGTTAAGGATGAGGTTGAAAATGGCCAGATCTGGCAAGTCCGTTATGATAATTACCTTCAATTTTTAAGTGAAATTGAAAATCGTCGTGAAACATATAAAAAAACTGTAAAAAGAAAGTAGGTCTCTCATGTCATATAAAATTGCTCCTTCTATCCTAGCTGCTGATTATGCTAATTTTGCTTCAGAACTAGCTCGTATTGATGCATCAGGTGCGGAATATGTTCACATTGATATTATGGATGGTCAATTTGTTCCTAATATCAGTTGGGGAGCAGATGTGGTCGCTAGCATGCGTAAACATAGCAAGTTAGTTTTTGATTGCCACCTTATGGTTGTTGATCCTGAGCGTTATGTGGATGCCTATGCACAAGCTGGTGCAGATATCATGACCATTCATGTTGAAGCTACTAAACATATTCATGGTGCCCTCCAGAAAATCAAAGCTGCTGGTATGAAAGCAGGTGTTGTGATTAATCCTGGAACCCCAGTTGAGGCACTTATTCCTGTACTTGATTTAGTGGATCAAGTACTTATCATGACTGTAAATCCAGGTTTTGGTGGTCAGGCGTTCATTCCAGAAATGATGTCTAAAGTAGAGCGTGTTGTGGAGCTTCGTGAAAAAGGTGGCTATTCATTCGATATTGAAGTTGATGGTGGTGTAGATAATAATACTATTGCAGCGTGTGCCAAGGCGGGAGCTAATGTTTTTGTAGCAGGCTCTTACCTCTTCAAAAATCCTGATTTGACAGCGCAAGTTCAAACGCTTCGTGATGCTATCGATGCCTAAAATAGCTTTATTTGTCGGTGGTGAGCTAGAGTGGTTCACTACCGATTTTGATTATTTTGTTGGGGTGGATCGTGCGTGCTTACGTTTGTTGGAGTTAGGTTTACCTATTGATTTGTCTGTCGGAGACTTTGATTCAGTATCTCGGTCAGAGTTAGAGATGATTCAATCAGCTGCCAAAGATTGTATGATTGCTCCAGCTGAAAAGGATGATACGGATACAGAGTTAGCCCTAAAAATTATATTTCAATTATATCCTGAGGCGGAAGTAACTATTTTCGGTGCTTTTGGTGGCAGAATTGATCATATGTTATCAAATATATTTTTGGTCAGCGATCCTGAATTAGCTCCTTTTATGAGGCGTATCTGTTTGCGAGATAAGCAAAATAAGATTACTTATTATCCAGAAGGAAGTCATAAAGTTTTACCAGAACCCGGAATGACATATGTTTCTTTTTTACATGAAGGTGATGGAGAACTGACGATTTTGGGAGCAAAATACGAATTAACTAGTATGAATTATTTTCAAAAGAAAATCTACTCTAGTAATGAATTTGTTGATGGTCCAATTCAAGTGCTTGTGCCAAATGGATATGTGATTGTCATCCAGACTAAAGATAGGAGTTAGTATGATTTATCTACTTACACTTTTAACTTTATTAAGCTTGGGGATTCTTATTGTTCTTTTCTTGAAGAATATGGAGTTAAAAGAACAGATTAATAAGGGTTTGGAAGAAAATGCAGATAATCTTTCAGATCAAGTTTCGTTTCAATTGGAAAGTTTTGCTAAGACAAACCAATTGGAAACGACAAAGCAATTGAACCAATTGCAGATGGAACTATATCAACAGTTGACAGATATCCGAGAGGTTTTACATCAAAATTTGTCTGATAATCGAGACCGTTCTGACCAACGCCTTGAGCAAATAAACCAAAGCTTAACCAAAGCTGTTAAAGATATGCAGGATTCCAATGAGAAACGTTTGGAACAAATGCGTCAGACAGTTGAAGAGAAACTTGAGCAAACCCTACAAACACGTTTACAAGCCTCTTTTGAGACAGTTTCAAGACAGTTAGAGTCGGTTAATCAGGGCTTGGGGGAAATGAAAAATGTAGCCAAGGATGTTGGAAGTCTTAACAAGGTCCTTTCAAATACAAAAACACGAGGCATTCTGGGAGAGCTTCAATTAGGACAAATTATTGAAGACATATTGACTGTTAATCAGTACGAACGAGAATTTCCTACGGTATCAGGTTCAAGTGAACGAGTTGAATATGCAATCAAAATGCCAGGAAACCATAAAGATGAATATATCTACCTTCCCATTGATTCTAAGTTTCCTTTGGAAGATTACTATCGTCTGGAAGATGCTTATGAGTCTGGTAATAAAGAGGAAATTGAGAATCACCGTAAGTCTCTTTTGACTAGTATTAAGCGATTTGCCAAGGATATTAACAAGAAGTATCTTAACCCACCTGAAACCACAAATTTTGGTATATTATTTTTGCCGACGGAAGGACTTTATGCTGAGGTAGTACGCCAACCAGCCTTCTTTGATGCCCTTCGTCGCGAGGAGAATATTGTTATCGCAGGGCCGTCAACTTTATCAGCACTCTTGAATTCATTGTCCGTAGGATTTAGAACTTTGAATATTCAAAAGAATGCAGATGATATTAGTAAGGTTTTAGGCAATGTCAAACTAGAATTTAGCAAGTTTGGAGATATGTTAGCTAAAGCTCAGAAACAATTGAATACAGCAAGTAAAACAGTCGATAGTCTTCTTAACACAAGGAGTAGGGCAATTGTTAGAGCTCTTGATACAATTGAAACCTATCAAGACAGTGCGACACAAAGTTTGTTGGATTTACCACGATTAGAAAACGAGGACAAGCATGAAGATTAATCAAATGAAAAAAGACGAGTATTTTGAAGGTTTTTATCTGATTAAGCGTGCAGAGGTACGTAAGACAAGAGCAGGAAAGGATTATATTGCCTTTACTTTTCAGGATGATACTGGAGAGATTTCAGGAAACATGTGGGATGCTCAGCCTTATAATGTCGAAGAATTTACCGCAGGTAAAGTAGTGCATATGGAGGGGCGTCGAGAAGTTTATAATAATACTCCTCAGGTAAACCAAATAACCTTACGCTTGCCTACATTTGGTGAGCCAAATGATCCAGCTGATTTCAAAGAGAAACCACCGGTAAATCCTACTGAAGTACGCGAATACCTAGAGCAAATGATTTTCAAGATTGAGGAAGCAACTTGGCAGCGTGTTGTTCGTGCCCTTTATCGTAAGTATAATAAAGAGTTTTTCACTTTTCCAGCTGCTAAAACAAATCACCATGCTTTTGAAAGTGGACTAGCCTATCATACAGCTACTATGGTTCGCCTAGCGGACAGCATTGGAGATATTTATCCAGAGCTCAATAAGAGTCTACTCTTTGCCGGAATTATGCTTCATGATTTAGCTAAGGTTATTGAACTTACTGGTCCTGAAAATACTGAGTATACGGTTCGTGGAAACTTGATTGGTCATATTGCTTTGATTGATGAAGAAATCACTAAGGTGCTCATGGAGCTCAATATTGACGATACGCGTGAGGATGTCGTTGTTTTGCGTCATGTCATTCTCAGCCACCACGGACAACTAGAGTATGGTAGTCCAGTGCGCCCCCGTATTATGGAAGCAGAAATTATTCATATGATTGATAATCTTGATGCCAGTATGATGATGATGACGACAGCCCTTAACCTAGTAGGACCAGGAGAAATGACAAATCGTCTCTTTGCTATGGATAATCGTTCCTTCTACAAGCCAAAATTTGATTAAAATCGAAATTAAGCGAGCATTTTATATGAAAATGTTCGTTTTTTGCTGTATTATGGTATAATAGTTAAAAAGTACAGAAAATATAGGTAACATATGAAATTAAAACGAAGTGAGCGCATGGTAGTGATTTCAAACTACCTGATTAATAATCCTTATCAATTGACCAGCCTCAACACCTTTGCAGAGCGTTATGAAGCTGCAAAGTCTTCAATCTCAGAAGATGTTGCTATCATTAAAAAAGCTTTTGAGGAAAGTCAAATAGGAGAAATCGAAACAGTAACTGGTGCATCTGGCGGTGTTATGTTTACACCGACCATTTCTGATGAAGATGCAAGAAGTCTGGTTGAAGATCTTTGTAAGCGTCTTTCCGAGAGTGATCGTATCTTACCAGGTGGTTATCTCTACCTATCTGATTTATTGAGTACACCGTCTATTTTGAAAAATGTTGGTCGTATCATTGCCAGCGCCTTTAAAGGACAAAAAATTGATGCCGTTATGACTGTTGCAACTAAAGGAGTTCCTTTAGCAAATGCAGTAGCAGATGTCTTGAACATTCCATTTGTTATTGTTCGTCGTGACCTGAAAATTACAGAAGGTTCAACCGTATCGGTAAACTACGTTAGTGGTTCAAGTGATCGTATTGAAAAAATGTTCCTTTCAAAACGCAGTTTGAAACCTAATAGCCGCGTCCTTATTGTTGATGATTTTCTTAAAGGTGGTGGTACCATTACGGGTATGATTAGCTTGCTTTCAGAATTTGATAGTGAGTTAGTAGGTGTAGCTGTATTCGCAGAAAATGCTAAAGGCGATCGTGATATCCATGAATATAAATCATTACTTACTGTTTCTGACATCGATGTAAAAGCACAAAAAGTAGAAGTTGAAGTAGGTAATATTTTCGATAAATCAAAAGCTTAAAACGTAATTCCTAATTTGATGATTAGGAATTTTTCTTTTTAACAAGAAAGTCTTGACAATAATTATCAAAAAATGATACTATATTAGACGGTACTTTTTACTTTTGGTCTCTCAAAAGTGTACAGAGACGTGCTGACATAAGTTGCAAAAGTACACACAGATATGGGCTGTCACCAAGTGCCATATCAACCAAAAATAAAAAAACACAGGAGAATGTAGATGCCTACAATTAACCAATTGGTTCGTAAACCACGTCAATCAAAAGTTGTTAAATCTAAATCACCAGCTTTGAACGTTGGTTACAACAGCCACAAAAAAGTTCAAACTAACGTATCTTCACCACAAAAACGTGGTGTTGCAACACGTGTTGGAACAATGACACCTAAGAAACCTAACTCAGCCCTTCGTAAATTCGCTCGTGTACGTTTGAGCAACCTTATCGAAGTTACTGCTTACATCCCAGGTATCGGACACAACCTCCAAGAACACAGCGTTGTTCTTATCCGTGGTGGACGTGTAAAAGACCTTCCAGGGGTACGTTACCACATCGTCCGTGGTGCACTTGATACTGCAGGTGTAGCTGATCGTAAACAAAGCCGTTCTAAATACGGTGCTAAACGTCCTAAAGGATAAGAAGGGAGATAAGATAAAATGAGTCGTAAAAATAGAGCGCCTAAACGCGAAGTATTGGCAGATCCATTGTACAATTCAAAAATCGTTACACGTCTTATCAACCGTGTAATGCTTGACGGTAAACGTGGTACTGCTGCAACAATCGTATACGATGCTTTCGAGCAAATCAAAGAAGCAACTGGAAACGATGCTCTTGAAGTATTTGAAACAGCTATGGACAACATCATGCCTGTACTTGAAGTACGTGCACGTCGTGTAGGTGGTTCAAACTACCAAGTCCCAGTTGAAGTTCGTCCAGAACGTCGTACAACTCTTGGTCTTCGTTGGTTGGTTAACGCATCACGTGCGCGTGGTGAACACACTATGAAAGATCGTCTTGCAAAAGAAATCATGGATGCTGCAAACAACACTGGTGCATCAGTTAAGAAACGTGAAGATACTCACAAAATGGCTGAAGCAAACCGTGCCTTTGCACACTTCCGCTGGTAATCATAAGTTTCAAGCTGAATTACAGTCATATATTCATAAGATAAGATTATGGATTTGTAATAGGCTGACTTTGAATTCAAATAATATCATTCCTATCATTTGAAAACCAGTTAAATATTAGTGAAAAACGGGTAGGTCCTGCCTATCCGTTTTTTGACAATAATGTTATAATAAATAAGTAAACTAAAATATTTATAGGAGAATAAACCTAATGGCACGCGAATTTTCACTTGCAAAAACTCGTAATATCGGTATCATGGCCCACGTCGATGCCGGTAAAACAACTACAACAGAGCGTATCCTTTACTACACTGGTAAAATCCACAAAATCGGTGAAACTCACGAAGGTGCATCACAAATGGACTGGATGGAGCAAGAGCAAGAACGTGGTATCACAATCACTTCTGCCGCTACAACAGCACAATGGGATGGTCACCGCGTTAACATCATCGATACACCAGGACACGTGGACTTCACAATCGAAGTACAACGTTCACTCCGTGTATTGGATGGTGCGGTAACCGTTCTTGACTCACAATCAGGTGTAGAACCTCAAACTGAAACAGTTTGGCGTCAAGCAACTGAGTATGGTGTTCCACGTATCGTATTTGCCAACAAAATGGATAAAATCGGTGCAGACTTCCTTTACTCAGTAAGCACACTTCACGATCGTCTTCAAGCAAACGCACACCCAATCCAATTGCCAATCGGTGCTGAAGATGATTTCCGTGGTATCATTGACTTGATTAAAATGAAAGCTGAAATCTATACTAATGACCTTGGTACAGATATTCTTGAAGAAGATATTCCAGCTGATTACGTTGATCAAGCAAACGAATACCGTGAAAAATTGATCGAAGCAGTTGCTGAAACTGACGAAGATTTGATGATGAAATACCTTGAAGGTGAAGAAATCACTAACGAGGAATTGAAAGCAGCTATCCGTCGTGCAACAATCAATGTTGAATTCTTCCCAGTTCTTTGTGGTTCTGCCTTCAAGAACAAAGGTGTTCAATTGATGCTTGATGCGGTTATCGATTACCTTCCAAGCCCACTTGATATCCCTGCAATTAAAGGTATCAACCCAGATACAGACGAAGAAGAAACTCGTCCAGCATCTGATGATGAGCCATTTGCAGCTCTTGCCTTCAAGATCATGACTGACCCATTTGTAGGTCGTTTGACATTTATCCGTGTTTACTCAGGTATCCTTCAATCAGGTTCATACGTAATGAACACATCTAAAGGTAAACGTGAACGTATCGGACGTATCCTTCAAATGCACGCTAACAGCCGTCAAGAAATTGAACAAGTATACGCCGGTGATATCGCTGCTGCTATCGGTTTGAAAGATACTACAACTGGTGACTCATTGACTGATGAAAAAGCTAAAGTTATTCTTGAGTCAATCGAAGTTCCAGAACCAGTTATCCAATTGATGGTTGAGCCTAAGACTAAAGCTGACCAAGATAAGATGGGTATTGGTCTTCAAAAACTTGCTGAAGAAGATCCAACATTCCGTGTTGAAACTAACCCTGAAACTGGTGAAACAGTTATCTCTGGTATGGGTGAACTTCACCTTGATGTCCTTGTTGACCGTTTGAAACGTGAACACAAAGTTGAAGCAAACGTAGGTGCTCCACAAGTATCATACCGTGAAACATTCCGTGCAGCTACACAAGCACGTGGATTCTTCAAACGTCAATCTGGTGGTAAAGGTCAGTTTGGTGATGTTTGGATTGAATTTACTCCAAATGAAGAAGGTAAAGGTTTCGAATTCGAAAATGCTATCGTCGGTGGTGTGGTTCCACGTGAATTCATCCCTGCAGTAGAAAAAGGATTGGAAGAATCTATGGCTAACGGTGTCCTTGCTGGATACCCAATGGTTGACATCAAAGCTAAACTTTATGATGGTTCATACCACGATGTCGATTCATCTGAAACAGCCTTCAAGATTGCTGCATCTCTTGCACTTAAAGAAGCTGCTAAGACTGCACAACCAACTATTCTTGAGCCAATGATGCTTGTAACTATCACTGTTCCAGAAGAGAACCTTGGTGATGTTATGGGTCACGTTACTGCTCGTCGTGGACGTGTTGATGGTATGGAAGCACACGGTAACAGCCAAATCGTTCGTGCATATGTTCCACTTGCTGAAATGTTCGGTTATGCAACAACACTTCGTTCTGCAACTCAAGGACGTGGTACATTCATGATGGTATTTGACCACTATGAAGATGTTCCTAAATCAGTTCAAGAAGAAATCATCAAGAAAAATTCTGGTGAAGCTTAATTAGAAGTTTTTAAGTTAAGGTGCTTATGAAAGTAAGTGCCTTTTTCTATTTGCATTTTCCTGAAAAAAATTATATAATAGGGATGTTAAAAGGTTAAATGAAAGCGCTCAAGTTAATCTTTTCACAATAGGGAGAGCTTGCTCTCAAAATTATATTTATTTGATTTTCATAAGGAGGAAATCACTAATGGTAGTTAAAGTTGGTATTAACGGTTTCGGTCGTATCGGTCGTCTTGCTTTCCGTCGTATCCAAAATGTAGAAGGTGTTGAAGTTACACGCATCAATGACCTTACAGATCCTACAATGCTTGCACATTTGTTGAAATATGACACAACTCAAGGTCGTTTCAACGGAACTGTTGAAGTAAAAGAAGGTGGATTTGAAGTTAACGGTAAATTCGTTAAGGTTTCTGCTGAACGTGACCCAGAACAAATTGACTGGGCTAACGACGGTGTAGAAATCGTTCTTGAAGCAACTGGTTTCTTTGCTAAGAAAGATGCTGCTGAAAAACACTTGCACGAAGGTGGAGCTAAGAAAGTTGTTATCACTGCTCCTGGTGGAAACGATGTTAAAACAATCGTATTTAACACTAACCACGATATCCTTGACGGTACTGAAACAGTTATCTCAGGTGCTTCATGTACTACAAACTGCTTGGCACCAATGGCTAAAGCATTGCAAGATAACTTCGGTGTTAAACAAGGTTTGATGACTACTATCCACGCTTACACTGGTGACCAAATGATCCTTGACGGACCACACCGTGGTGGTGACCTTCGTCGTGCACGTGCTGGTGCTGCAAACATCGTTCCTAACTCAACTGGTGCTGCTAAAGCTATCGGTTTGGTTATCCCTGAATTGAACGGTAAACTTGACGGTGCTGCTCAACGTGTTCCAATTCCAACAGGTTCTGTAACTGAATTGGTTTCAGTCCTTAACAAAGAAGTAACTGTTGATGAAGTTAACGCAGCAATGAAAGCAGCTGCTAACGAATCTTACGGTTACACTGAAGATCCAATCGTATCTTCTGACGTTGTTGGTATGTCATTCGGTTCATTGTTTGACGCAACTCAAACTAAAGTTCAAACTGTTGATGGACATCAATTGGTTAAAACTGTTGCTTGGTATGATAACGAAATGTCATATACTTCACAACTTGTACGTACTCTTGAATACTTCGCGAAAATCGCTAAATAATTCAATTGTATAAAAAGAAGAGCTTCGGCTCTTTTTTTATTTCTCAAAATAATAAAACAGCCGTATAAATTGGCTGTCATAATCTTAGTAGTATTGTGATTTATGAATAAGCTAGAAGGCATTCCAAATAAGTAGAAAGAGCATGACACAACCCCAGGAGTTTTTATTGTGTTTTTGAATGGCTAGCATACCATAAATTAGTATAAAAACGGTAAGTGCTTCAAATAAGGTATAGATATCAAAACCAATGATTCCATGGATAAGAAGGCAAAAAATCGCACAAGTTATTGCTCCACTATCTAACCAAGAGTAAGGAGATGGAAAACGTATGCGTATCTTTTCAGCGATGACTACATAGTTAAATCCTTCCCAGAATCCCCAAATAAGACAGATGAATAGGTATGCTAGGATATTACTAGGAAATGATTGTATCATTACTTCTTTTGTTAATTGTATTGATTGAAGAGGTAGATAGGAATGGATCTGATGAGTAATTCCTTTAAATATGATAAGTGGTAGGGCTACAAGAAGAGATTGAAAAAGGGTAGGAACTAGATTTTTTGTGATTAATCTAAAGTATCTGAAAGATTCTTTACGATAAAGCATAACAGTGCTGGTTCCTAAGCCTGCGATGGCAAATTGACAACTGGCTAATAAGATTAATCGAAGCCATAGCGGTACTGATATTTGGTTAGTGTATGAAAAAAGAGTTGGTTTAAGAGTAAGAAAGAGGAGCAGAGGAAGAAGGGTAAGAATAAGGATTACATTTAGATCATGGTCAGCTTGTTTCTGCTTCGTGTTTAGCTGTTTTTTCATGGATATTCGACCTTTCGATTTAGATTATATGCTAAATGCCTTATGCTAGTAATAAGCTAGAAATCCTTCTGATTTTGCTATCTCTTTTATGCATTTTGTGATATAATGAAAACGTATTAAAAAATTAAGGAGTCTGATCAAATGGCTAAATTGACTGTTAAAGATGTTGACTTGAAAGGGAAAAAAGTTCTCGTTCGTGTTGACTTCAACGTACCTGTAAAAGATGGCGTGATCACTAACGACAACCGTATCACTGCTGCCCTTCCAACTATCAAGTACATTCTTGAACAAGGTGGACGTGCAATCCTCTTCTCTCACCTTGGACGTGTAAAAGAAGAAGCTGATAAAGAAGGCAAATCACTTGCTCCTGTAGCTGCTGACTTGGCTGCTAAATTGGGTCAAGACGTTAAATTTATCCCAGGTGTTACACGTGGTGCTGAATTGGAAGCAGCTGTTAACGCTCTTGAAGATGGACAAGTTCTCTTGGTTGAAAACACTCGTTTTGAAGATGTTGATGGCAAGAAAGAATCTAAAAATGATCCTGAACTTGGTAAATACTGGGCATCACTTGGAGATGGTATCTTCGTAAACGATGCATTCGGTACAGCTCACCGTGCACACGCATCTAACGTTGGTATCTCAGCAAACGTTGACAAAGCTGTTGCTGGTTTCCTTCTTGAAAACGAAATTGCTTACATCAAAGAAGCAGTTGAAACTCCAGAACGTCCATTCGTAGCTATCCTTGGTGGTTCTAAAGTATCTGATAAGATTGGTGTTATCGAAAACCTTCTTGCAAAAGCTGATAAAGTTCTTATCGGTGGTGGTATGACTTACACATTCTACAAAGCACAAGGTATCGAAATCGGTAACTCACTTGTAGAAGAAGATAAACTTGATGTTGCTAAAGCTCTTCTTGAAAAATCAAACGGTAAATTGATCTTGCCAGTTGACTCAAAAGAAGCTAATGCATTTGCTGACTACACTGAAGTTAAAGACACTGAAGGTGAAGCAGTAGACCCAGGTTTCCTTGGTTTGGATATCGGTCCTAAATCAATTGCTGAATTCGATAAAGCCTTGACTGGTGCGAAAACAGTTGTATGGAATGGTCCTATGGGTGTATTTGAAAACCCTGACTTCCAAGCTGGTACAATCGGTGTGATGGACGCTATCGTGAAACAACCAGGCGTTAAATCAATCATCGGTGGTGGTGACTCAGCTGCCGCAGCAATCAACCTTGGACGTGCAGATAAATTCTCATGGATCTCTACTGGTGGTGGAGCTTCTATGGAACTTCTTGAAGGTAAAGAACTCCCAGGACTTGCAGCTTTGACTGAAAAATAATTTTTAGTAAATTAAGAACGTTCTGTAAGGCGTTCTTTTTTGTTGAATTGAAGACTATTCAATTGTAAGATGTAAAATATCAACATTCTTTTTTAATTATACAGTGAAATATCCCAAAAGCCAGTCAATCATGGTAAAATAGTAGAATGGGATTGAAATTTGAATCAAAAAAATTTAAGTTTGGTATGCGTACACTAAAGACCGGGATAGCCGTTTTTCTTGTTTTAGGCTTGTTCTCTGCTTTAGGCTGGGAAGGGCTTCAGATTGGTTGTTTAACTGCTGTTTTTAGTTTGCGTGAGAATTTTGACCGTAGTGTTCAATTTGGAAAGTCACGTATTTTTGCGAATACAGTTGGAGGTCTTTTATCGCTTTTATTCTATTTTGTGAATATGTGGTTTGACAATTCAGTTTGGGTGACTTTGCTATTGGTCCCTATTTTAACAATGTTGACTATTGTCATTAATGTGTCCTTTAATAATGCTTCTGGAGTTATTGGAGGAGTGGCTGGGCTTCTCATTATTACTTTGTCTATTCCACCTGAT
>OGPZ01001289.1_pt1 | contig 18225 bp, 17 predicted proteins | sample 1553111 | NCBI WGS metagenome assembly OGPZ01 (sample SAMEA2579968, study PRJEB22360) | human gut metagenome
ATCGTACAGCTCCCACTCGCAAAATACGAAATTTATCTCACTTTCTCAAAGTCTATCAGCGTGTAGAAATTTATAATTTGGCTTTTTCTACACGCTGACTGCTGTAACGCTTTTGCGTGACAGCATTTTTGTTTACTGTTTTTTAATTATTGATTTATTTCTTGTTTTTAATTATTATATATAGTATAATAAATTTAAATATTGATATTGATATAGAAACGGTGCAAAATGAAAATACTTACTATTGGCGATATTGTTTCAAAACAGGGATGTGAATATTTAAGAAGCACTCTCCCCTCTCTTAAGCGTGAGCTTGGGGCAGATATTGTAATTGCAAACGGTGAAAACTCGGCAGTCGGTAACGGAATTTTACCGCAAAGTGCAGAATTTATACTTGACTGCGGCGTTGATTTAATCACACTGGGCAACCACAGCTTAAAAAGGCGCGAAATATACGATTACCTTGATTCTCCCGCTCCTATAATCAGGCCGGCAAACTACCATTCAAGCGCACCGGGCAGAGGAATGGAGATAATAGACAAAGGCTTTTGCAAAATAGCGGTAATCAATCTTCAAGGTGCAGTTTACCTTGACCCTATTGAAAATCCGTTTTCCGTAATTGATAAATTGATTGAAAGTGCAAAAGACCAAGGCGCAAGCATAATTATAATTGATTTTCACGCTGAAGCAACTGCCGAAAAAAGAGCAATGGGATTTTATGTTGACGGTAAAGTTTCGGCAATTTTTGGCACACATACCCACACACAAACAAGCGATAACCAAATTTTGCCTAACGGCACGGGATATATAACGGATATTGGAATGACCGGCCCGTATTACAGTGTTTTAGGCGTAGCACCGAGTTGCGCAATCGAAAAACTTAAAACGGGGCTTCCTACACGCTTTGTTAACGAAGACGGAGTTTGCGTGCTTGAAGGATGTTTATTTGATATTGACGAAAAAAGCGGAAAAACCGTTAATACTAAACTTATCAGGAGGTAACTATGGCGAAAAAAATATTCGCTTTAATTATGGCGGCAGTTTTGATTTGCTGTGCTTTCACCGGCTGTTCGCCGCAAAGCAGTGAAAACAAAGCAAGCGACACTGTTTTGGCAACTAAAAAAGTTACCGATAATTCTAACTTTAAATTAAGCTATACTCAATCTGACAGCCTTGACCCATTCAAAGCCAAAACGCAAAATAACCAAGTGCTTGCTTCACTTGTGTTTGAATCGCTTTTTGACCTTGATGAAAGCTATGAACCGATTTTGAATATCGCTTCATCCTACGAATTTACCGATAGCAAAACCATAAAAGTTAAATTTAATACAAACATTGCATTTTCAAACGGTTCGCCGCTTGAAGTTGAAGATATAATTTATTCTTTTAATGCGGCTAAAAAATCACCGGCTTACGGTAACAGTTTAAAATATTTTGACTATGCGTCAAGAAATGCAGAAGACTGTGTGGTTTTTTACCTTAAAAAGCCAAATCCGAATGCAGTTAATCTTTTAACATTTCCGATTGCAAGCACAAATGATGATGAAAACGGTTATCCAATCGGAAGCGGAAGATACAAATATGTAAAAAAAGACAGCAAAACTTATTTAAAAGCAATTGTAAGTGACAACTTCAACCCATATATTACAACAATAAATCTTGTTAACATTGCATCGGCAGATTCAATTGACAATGCGGTTAACATCGGCAATATTTCATACGCTTTTCGTGATTTAAGTTCAAGTGTAAACAAGCGAATCACCTGCACTAAAAAGCTTGTAAATATGAATAATCTTGTTTATATCGGAATTAACTCATTATCGGGAATAACCGCAAATGCACAAATCAGAAAAGCAATTTCACTTGCGTGTGACAGAACAGTATTTGCACAAAGTGCATATAACGGATATGCCACTGCGGCAACATCACCGTTTAATCCGCAGGCTTCAATCGCACAAAATGTTAAAATTTTCTCAAGCGAAGCTGATTCAATAACTGCAAAGCAGGCATTAAACCAAAGTATGATTGATTCAAAAGAACTAAAAATCAACATTTTGGTTAATAAAAATAACAACCGCATTGCGTGCGCAACCCTGCTTAAAAATCAGCTTGAAGCAATCGGATTTACGGTAACAATTGATGAAGAGGGCACAAAGGAATACACAAGGCGAGTTAAAAATACGGAATTCAACCTTTATATCGGTGAAGTAAAGCTTTCTGACGATATGTGCTTATACCCGTTTTTTGATGATAAATCAGGCGGAGTAAGATATGGGATTGACAATGAAAATTTGACTTGCGACGACCTTTATTCTGCCTATCTTGCAGGTGAATGTGACCTTGGCAAGTTTATACTTGCTTTTAATGAGGAAATGCCGTATATTCCTCTTGTATACAAAAAAGGAATGATGTGCTATACTAAAGCCATGAGTGGCGATATGCAAGGTTATTGGGGTAACTTTTTCTCAAATATCGACACTTGGCGTTTTGAATAATTATAACGGAGGTAATACTTATGATAAAGCTTGAAAATCCAAACGGATTTATTGAAGTAACTAACAATTATTTTGCCAATCTTGTAGGCAGAGCTGCGCAAAGCTGTTTCGGCGTAACAGGAATGGTTAATTCAAATGCGTACCAAAGCATAAAATCCGTATTGAAAAATAAAAGTGCAAAAGAAAATTTAGACCAGGGTGTAACAGTAAAAAGCATAAATGAAGATTTAATTATTGAACTTCATATTTCTGTTTCATACGGTGTTAATATCAGCGCAATTGTTGAAAGCATAGTAAACAAAGTACGCTACACAGTTGAAGAAGCAACTGATTTAAAAGTATCAAAAGTCAATGTGCACATTGACGCACTCAACTAAGTTAATAGGAGATTTTAATAAATATGATTACAGGTTTACTGTTTAGAGATTCTATTATCTCTGCTGCAAATAATATTTCAAACAGCAGGCAGGCTGTTGATGCGCTCAATGTATTCCCTGTTCCTGACGGTGATACAGGCACAAATATGAGTATGACTATTACTGCCGCCGCTAAAGAAATGGCAACGCTTGCCGATGATTGCACAATTGAAGAAGCATCATCAAAATGCGCGTCTGCCCTTTTAAGAGGTGCAAGGGGTAATTCAGGTGTTATTCTTTCACTTATTTTCAGAGGTTTTTCAAAAGGCTTCAGGGGTTTGGAGTCGGCAGGTGCAAAAGATCTTGCAAATGCACTTAAAGAGGGTGTTGACGCAGCGTACAAAGCTGTAATGAAACCTACCGAAGGAACTATTTTAACAGTAGTTCGCCTTGCAAGTGAAGCTGCGCAGGAAATGGCAAAAATTCAGGACGACCCGCTTGAAGTCGGCTTTGCGGCATTGACTGCGGCAAAAGAAGCACTTGCCAAAACACCGGAGCTTTTACCTGTTCTTAAAAAAGCCGGTGTAGTAGATGCAGGCGGACAAGGTCTTGTACTTGTTTTTGAAGGAATGGAAAGTGTTTGGCGAAACGGTGTTATAGTTCAGCCGCTTGACGGTTCTGGCGTTACACCTGTTTCAATGCCTTCAAAATCAACTGTTGCAAATGCAAGCGACGATATTAAGTTCGGCTACTGCTCTGAATTTTTGATAGAAAAAAATGACAGTGCAAAAGAAAAAGACCCGCTTAAACTCAGGGCTTATCTTGAATCAATCGGTGACTGCGTAGTAGTTGTTGACGACAGCAGTATTATCAAAGTACATGTTCATTCAAACGAACCGGGTAATGTTATTCAGGCAGGGCTTAAATACGGTCAGCTTATTAACATTAAAATTGATAATATGAGATACCAGCACGCAAACGCAGATGTAGGTGTGAAGGATGGTGAAAAGCCGGTTGAACCCGAAGTATGCGAACCTGAAAACGAATACGGATTTGTTGCCGTATGTGCAGGCAGCGGACTTGAAGAACTTTTCAGTGACATCGGCGCAGATACAATAGTAAGCGGCGGACAAACTATGAACCCGTCAACAGATGATATTTTAAGTGCAATCGAAAAAACTCCGGCAAAAGTTGTATATGTATTACCTAATAACAAAAACATTATAATGGCAGCTGAGCAAGCAGGCCCGATGGCGAAAGACAGAGATGTAAGGGTACTGCCTACAAAAACTATTCCGCAGGGCATTTCCGCTATGCTTTCATTTGATGAAACTGCAAGTGCAGACGAAAACCAGATGAATATGATTTCTGCATTTGAAAATGTGGAAACGGCTCAGGTTACCTTTGCCGCAAGGGACAGCGAAGTTGACGGAAAACCTATAAAAAAAGGCGAAATTATGGGCCTTTGCAACGGAAAAATCAAATTCATAGGCGAAAGCGTTACCGATATTGCGATTAAATCCACACAAAAGCTTTTCAAAAAGGGCGAACATTCACTTATCACAATCATTTTCGGTGAGGGTGCAAGTGAAGAAGATGCGACAATAGTTGAAGAAGCACTTTCAAAGAAATTTGGAAACGATGTTGAAATCAGCATTGTAAACGGTAATCAGCCTATATATTATTTTATCATTTCAGTGGAGTAAGCTATGCTGAATTTAGATAGCAATATTCAATTTATTAAGGGTGTCGGCGAAAAAAGAGCCAAGCTGTTTAACAGTCTTGGCATCTTTTGCGTTGACAGCCTTATTCATTTTTATCCGCGAAAATATGAAGATTGGTCGGCAAGCAAAAACCTTGAAGCAGTTAAAAGCGGAGAAACAGTCAGTATAAAAGCAACGCTTATCACACCGGTTAAAGAAGCGATGATAAGGCGTGGCTTAACTCTTTTCAAGTGCAAGTTTTCAGACGGTGAAAATGTAATCAGCGTCACAATTTTTAACAATAAATACCTTGCAAAATCTTTACGCATTTACGAGGATTATTACTTATACGGTAAAATAGAAAAAAGTCTGCTTAATTTTTCTATGAATTCGCCTAAAATCGAAAAGGCAGAAAATATACTTGCCATTCAACCGGTTTACCCGGCGAAAGAGAAGCTCACTTCCCGTTCAATCTCTAAAATAATGAAAACCGCACTTGACGAACTCGGCGAGATTGAGGAAACATTAGATGATGAGATAATGCAAAAATATAGCCTTATCTCTCTTGATAAAGCTATCAGAAACATTCATTTTCCAAACAGTGCAGACGATTATTTGCCGGCAAGAAAAAGATTGATTTTTGAAGAACTTTTAACACTTCAACTCGGTTTACTGAAACTGAAAAGCAATAAAAAAAGCGAAACTGCATTAGTGATAAAAGATGATTACAGCAGTGAATTTGAAAAGCTTTTACCTTTTAATTTAACCAATGCACAAAAAAGGACAATCTCCGAATGTTTGCAGGATATGAAAAGCAAATATCCTTGCAACAGGCTTGTACAGGGTGATGTAGGCTCCGGCAAAACCGCAGTTGCGGCAAGCTTGATATATTCCGTTATTAAAAACGGATACCAGGCAACTATGATGGCACCCACAGAAATACTTGCCACCCAGCATTATGAAAGCCTATTAAAAATTCTTGCCCCGGCAGGTATAAATATTCGCCTTTTAACAGGTTCAACACCGGCAAAAGAGAAAAAAGAAATAAAAAAAGCTTTGTTTGACGGTGAGATTGATTTAATTATCGGCACACACGCATTGATACAAAATGATGTTGCATTCAAAAATCTTGCCCTTGTTATTACAGATGAACAACACCGCTTCGGTGTTAAGCAAAGGGCACAGCTTGCCGAAAAGGGTGAAGATGTACACACAATTGTTATGAGTGCCACCCCTATTCCCCGAACACTCGGTTTGATTTTATACGGCGACCTTGATATAAGCATTCTTGATGAACTTCCGCCCGGCAAGCAGGAAATACGCACGGATGTGGTGGATTCACGCTATCACAAAAGACTTTATAAATTTATCAAAGACGCTATTGCACGCGGTGAGCAGTGCTATATAGTCTGCCCGGCTGTTGAAGAAAACGAAACAAATATTAAAAGTGCCGAAGAACTTGCAGATGAACTTGCAAACGGTGAATTTAAAGGCTACAATCTCGGAATACTCCACGGCAAAATGAAACCTAAGGATAAAGAAGCAATTATGAAATCCTTTGCAAGCGGCAAAGTGAGCTTACTTGTTGCCACAACGGTAGTAGAAGTCGGTGTGGATGTGCCAAACGCAACAATTATGGTTATTGAAAATGCAGAGCGTTTCGGTCTTTCAACCCTGCACCAACTGCGTGGCAGAGTAGGCAGAGGCAATAAAAAAAGTTACTGCGTGCTTGTATCCGATGCAAAGGGCAAAACCGCACGCGAAAGGCTTATGACTATGAAAAAGTACAGCGACGGTTTCAAAATTGCAGATACAGACCTTAAACTTCGCGGACCCGGTGACTTTTTCGGCTCACGCCAGCACGGTTTGCCCGAACTCAAAATTGCAGATATGGTTGAAGATATGGACACCTTGCAAAATGCACAGGAATGTGCAAAAAGCATCTTGAGAAATGATTTTTCACTTTCAAACCACCCTGCCCTTAAAAATCAAATGAATAAAATGTTTGAAAATATTAAGAATTAAAAAAGTAGGAACTTGAGTTCCTACTTTTTTCTTTTATATGGTTTAATTTCATCTGTTAAACCGGCAAGATAATCCATACTTGTATCAAGCGCAATTGCGATTTTTTTGCACTGTTCAAATGTGTAATACCTTTTTCCGTTTTCAATTTTTGAATAGTCGCTTTGGTCAATTCCCGTTAGCATTTGCATTTTAATTTGTGTATATCCACGCATTTTTCTTAATTCTTTAAGCCTTGACATATTATCCACCCCTTAAATATTATGTCATATTGACCTATTGACATTAGGGTATTATTGACCTATAATTGAATTAACAAAATATAAGGAGATATATTATGAAAAAGAATTTTCTACGCACAATAATTATTGCCACACTTGCAATAATTACAGCAATTTCATTACCAATTTTAACAAATGGGCAACAAAATACGCCTATCGCAATATCAAGCGAAAAGGATTTTTCTAAATTAACACAAAATCCTTATGGTGAATTTTATTTAACAAACGACATAACATTTTCCAATAGATATACCATTGAACCCAACAATTCTTTTAGCGGTATTATTGACGGCAGAGGTCATACTGTTTTTAACGCAGAAGGTGAATTCTTAATTGCAGAAATAAATGACGGAGAAATTAAAAATTTGCAAATTGAAAACTGTGAATTTTCAAAAGCAGGAATTGCCTATCGCAATTACGGAACCATTTCAAACTGCCGTATAATAAGCACAACAATGTCATCTGGTATTTGTTATTCAAATAGAGGATTAATAGTAAATTGTTATACTGAGGATACAGATGGACCGATGTGCATAATGAACAGCGACGATGGCATAATCAAAGGTTGCATTAATCTCTCTGATGTAAGTACCGGATATAGTGGTCTTTCGGAATCTTCAATGGGAGGTATTGCCGCTAAAAATGTAAGCATTATTGAAAATTGTATAAACAAAGGTAACATTTGTGGAAGTGATTATATCGGTGGCATTTGCGGACTTGGCGAACAAAAATATGATAGTATAACCAATTGTGCAAATTATGGCTCAATTTCAGGTTCTAACCATGCATATGGAATCGGCCAGGCAAAAGAAGTAAGTAATTGTATAAACTTCGGCAAAGTAAAAGGAAATGGCTCAAATGCACGAGGCATCGGAGGTTATGCATATAATTGTGTTAATATAGGTGAGGTCAACAATGGTTTGGGCTACGCAATAGATTATCTTGGTGTTAAATCACAATCATATGCACTTTCAACAAGCGGAACAAATGACTATTACAATAAAACAATATTAATAAGCAAAAATAATTTCAATAATCAATCAAGTTTCAACAAACTTGATTTTGATTCTGTTTGGAAAATAGATGAAAATGGAATAAATTTGCAAAATCTTGAAACAAAGCCCATCGGCATTTCAATATATGCATTACCTGATAAAACGTCCTATTATTTAGGTGAAGATTTTGACCAAACAGGATTAAAAATAATAAAATTCAATTCTTTTGGAAATTGGGAACTTACAAATAACTATAGTATTTCCGATTTTAAAGGAACTGTAGGGAAAAATACAATCACAGTAACATGCGGTGATTATTCCGAAAAATTCAATGTTTCTGTTAATGAAGACATAACAAATTCAACAGTTACATTTAATACTGGCAATATTCAATATGCAAACGGATACGAAATTTGTCCTGATATAACCGTTATTTCGCCGAGCGGAAGAAATCTTGTAAATGGACGGGATTATACTGTTACATATAAAAACAATATTTCACCCGGTACAGCATCATTATATGTTGAAGGTATCGGCTACAATACCGGAAATATTAGCAAAACATTTGTTATTAAACAAAAGCTTACACAAAATAGCATCATTTTAAATCAAAGTTCATATATCGAAAACGGCTCACAAATCATTCCCGATTTTTCTGTTTATAATTGCGTGGGCACCAAATTAACACAAGGCATAGATTATAATGTAACATTCACAAACAATGTTGCACCTGGACAAGCGACATTAACAATTACAGGTATAGGATATTATGAAAACACGCTTTCACAATCATATACAATTTATGGAAATATAGCTAACTATGGATTAACACTTTCAGGATATGAATTTATTACTAATTCAAATTCCATTTGTCCTACCATAATCATAGTTGATTCTTATGGTAAAATTTTAATTCAAAATGTTGACTATTCAGTAACATATAATTCAAACATTTATCCTGGCATTGCTACAGTATCCGTTAACGGCATAGGAAATTACATAGGTACACTTAGCGCAAATTATCGCATTAAACCCTCGCAGGTTTTAGGCGTTTATGCAAAGGGACGCAGTAAAAATTCTATAAAGCTGTCTTGGGCTAATCAAATTGGAGTTGACGGATACATCATTCAAAAATATGACAGCAAAAAGAAAAGTTGGACAACATATAAAAAGGTAAAAAGCAATAGTATTACAATCAGCAAGCTTTCATCATCAACCACTTATAAATTTAGAATAAGAAGTTATAAAGGTGGAGATTATGGCACATACAGTAAAACATTAAAAGTAAAAACGTTAAAAGCAAAAAAATCATCTGCTAAAACAACAAACAATAAATCTTCAAAGCCATCCTCAACTTCAAAATATTCGCCAAAAAAAGTAAATAATGTTAAGGCAATCATTTATACACATCATTCAACAAATCAATTCAAAGTAACTTGGAATAAATCAAGCAAGGTATCAGGTTATCAAATTGAATATTACGGAGAAAACGGTTGGAAACGCCTTGCAAACATAAACAGTTCAAAAAAGAATGGATATGTTTCAAACTGGGCAAATTGGTCACTTTATATGCCAAAAGCAAAGGTTAGAATCAGAGCATTTAAAACAGTAAACGGAAAAAAGTATTACAGCTCGTGGAGCAATGCAAAAATGAGTTTTATAAGCAAATAATTTCGAAAGGGTAAAATATGATTTGCAAAAATTGTAAGGCAAAAATTCCTGAAGAAAGTAAATATTGTGAAAAATGCGGATTAAAAATTGAAAGGGACGAAATTCAAGTTCCTCATGAAATCATCGAATCAACCGCCTCGCGAAAAAATAATAATAAAACTAATTTCCTTTTAGTAATTTTAGTATTTATTATAATAATACTAACAATTGTTATAACTGCTTTAATCTGCAAAGATAGAGAAGTAAAAGCCACAACCACTGCACAAACAACAGCCATAACAACACAGGATACAACTATTGAAACTTCTAACGATGAAGAAAGCGACGGTGATGACAACTATGCTTACGAAGATGATTATTTGTTTCCTGCCGTAGATGAATATATCAGTATGATAAACAATTCAGATATAGTCAGATCAGGTGCAATATATAAAATAAGCTATTTTTCCGATAATTCGAACAGTTTTAATGCATACTTGAAAATCGGAAATGTCAACATTCAAACTGTTACCGCCGAATCGCCTAAATCCGAAGATGACGACAATTTCGGCAGAATAACCGATGTAATGGTGACAACTAAAGATTTTGCTCAAACCTCTGATCTCGATGAAAAATATGCAGCGTTGTTATGCGCTGCAATGACGCCAATAATGCCAATATTAGCACCGAACGAACCTATCACATACTCTCAAACAATTGTTGATAATCGCACACGTGATTTTTGGATATCGTCATCTTTACACTGTTATAGCGGTACTGAAAACGGCATATCTTGGATTGTTATATTTAAAAAAACAGATGGAAGCATCTTATCTGCTTGCGGAGAAACAGCTGTAGATTATATATTAAAATCATTATAATAAACATAGTCTATAAAATATGTAGACTTCCTTTTATACAACTTTTCGGCGGGAGTTGAGGTCAAGCACGCTTACAAAACATCCGATTATAAGCAGAACCGACAGGGTGATATTTACGCTTGTGAGCTTTACGGGTGTTGTGCTGTTTGCAAAAACAGGCACTTCAAGCGGAAAAATGCACAATATTATTTTCATAACGAAATATGAAAGCACGCTTGATATAAGGCGAAAAAGCAAAAATTCAAAATAGCTCATTTTTATTTTTCTTAAACTTTGCGATATTTGCAAATGGATACATATTCCGCCAAAGGAAAGAAAAGCGGCGGTAAGCGGCAGGGAAAAATCACCGCCGCACACACCGTTTGTAATTTCAAGAAGCGGCAAAACCGGCTCGGGCATTTTAAAAATATTGCTTAATGCAGAAAACAAAACAATATATGCGGTTATCACAATCACACTTTGCGAAGCTTTCGGCGCGGCAAGTGTGAGCGCATCACCCAAAGGTACATATTCGGTAAGTGAATATGTACCTTTTTCTATCCTTTTTTCTTTAAACGAAAGTGCAAAGCCGATTATAAGCGATGAAATAACATTTGATAAAAACAGCATTACACCTATTTTGGTCTTGCCGAAAGAGACACTGCCCACAGCGGTGATTATAAACCCACATCCGCCGCAAAAATTAAAGCACATCATCCTTTTAGCTTGATTTGAGTCTATTTCACCGGCTTCAAAAAGTTCATCACACAGCAATGCACCGGTAGGATAACCGCCCACAAGTCCGAAAACCAGAGCAGAAAGCGAACTTTCAGGCAGGTTAAACAAAACCCTTGAAAGAAAACCGAATATTTTAATAAACACGCTGTTTGCACTTGATTTCATAAAAGTTAAAAAAATAATAAGAAGCGGCAAAAGCGACGGAGTAACAGTATTTAATGCAAGCTTTAACCCGGCATACGCACCGATGCGTGCATTTTTAGAAAAAAGAATAAATATCAACGAAAAAAACATCAATATCACTGTTTGAAAAGCCGATAGTGTAACACTTTTGATTTTCATTTTAACCACCACTAATAATATGGCGAAAATTTACATTTTATACAAAATAATATATATTGATTATATTTTTGATATATAGTATAATAATTAAACTATCTTAGATTGGAGATAAATTATGGATAATAAAATTCCAAATATGGATTATGATGCCGACGAGGTTATCAATGAATTCAAAGAAAAAATCAAATGGCCGAAAAGCGATGAAGTAACAGCCGTAGTAAAGCCGTCTAAAATGCCACTTCGTGTATTTATTTCACTTATTATCACAGCAATAGCCGGCGGTGTGGCATACTATATGATGCTTCCTGCTTTCAATATTAAAGATACACAAATGTATCTGTTTTTGCTTCTTCTTGTTGTTGTATTTATGGCGGCATTTGCCATTGTGTGCAGAGCTAACAAGAAAATTGAAAGAAAAGAATATGTTAAGAAAAAATCATTAGTTCCCGTTATAATTGCAGGCGTGCTTGTAGTTATTATGGCAATAGGTTATGTTACCGGTGTAACACTTTTCCGTGCTAAATCTTACAGTGAGCTTCTCACGATAAGTGACGGAAACTTTGAAAAAGATTTTAAAGACATCAGCTATGACAAAGTGCCGAGGCTTGATGCCTACCGTGCACACGCACTTGCCGACCAGCAGTTAGGTTCTCTTGAGCAGTACAAGAGCCAGTATGTTGTAAGCGATAATTCGACACAAATCAACTACAAAAATACTCCTTGCAGGGTTGCATATCTTCAATATGCCGATTTCTTCAAATGGATGAATAATACTAAAAACGGTACACCGGCATATATGCTTATTGACCTTGTAAGCCAAAAAGTAACAGCAGTTAACTGCGTTGACAAATTCGGTGAGGGCATTAAGTATTCCCCTGCCGAGCTCTTTAATGAAAAACTTATCCGCCACCTTCGTTTTCAGTATCCAACCGCACTTCTTGATACTCCTAATTTCGAGATTGATGACAATATGCACCCATATTGGATTACAGCAGTACTTGATAAAACTATCGGCCTTTACGGCGGTACTGATGTAAAGGGCGCAATTATTACCGACGCTCTTACAGGCAAAAGCAAATACTATGATATTGAAACAGTTAAAACAGATAAAAGTCTTAACTGGATAGATGTAGTTTACAGCGAATCACTTGTACTTGAGCAATATAACTACCACGGTAAACTTCAAAATGGTTTCTGGAACTCACTCATTTTCCAAAATGATGTAAACATTGCTTCAACCGGCAGCGGTAACATTGCTATGGATGATGATGTTTGGGTATTCACAGGTGTAACCTCTGCTGAAAGCGATTCTTCAAACTTCGGCTTCATTCTTATCAACCAGCGTACAAAAGAAGCAAGATATTACAAGAGCGCAGGTGCTACGGAAATTTCCGCACAGCAATCTGCTACCGACGCAGTACAGAACTACGGATACCAAGCAACATTCCCTATCTTGCTCGGAATTGACGGTAACCCAACATACTTTATGTCACTTTACGGTGACAGCAACACCGTTAAAGGCTATGCATTTGTAAGCCTTAAGGATAAAACAGTAGTAGGTACAGGGCTTCTTGACACAGCAAAGAGTGACGCAAGAGCGCTTAACAATGCGATTGAAAGTTATATTGACGCTCTTAAAGAAAAGGGCATTGCCGAAAATGTGGATAAATCAAATATCATTGTAGATGAAAGCAAAATTTCAGGCTCAAATCAAAATGATATTACAAATAGCACAGATAGCAACAGCTCAACTGAAAGTGAGCAAAAGCCAAGTGCAAACGAAACTACCGCTTCAGGCACAATTACAGGTACGGTTGACGATATTAAAACAAGCGTTAACGACGGTAATTCGGTTTACTATATCAAAGTTGACGGTAAGTATTACTACATCAATGTAGGCGACTGTATGGAAGTAATGCTTGTTAATAAGGGTGATACGGTAGAAATCACAACCGACGGTGGCAAAGGCACATTTATCGCAGCAAAGAATATAACAGTTAAATAAAAATACAACATAAAAAAGAACCGCACGGTGTGCGGTTCTTTTTTATGCATTTTTCTGTATTGAATATGTTTTTGTACTATGATATAATGAAATTGCCAAACAAAACCAAATATGTCACGAAGTTCGTGTGCGTTTTTTATGTAAAAAATGCATACTCTTTCTGCATACCTCTTTGTGACTTATGTGGGTTTTGTTTGGCGACAATCGGAGCTATGCGTTTTTATGCGTACAGCTTCGTCTGTGCACATTATTATTTTAGGAGGTAAAAATTTAATTTATATTTATTCTAAATTAGTTGATTGTCTTGAAAAACGCTTGATTTACAGGCATATTCGCAGGTTTGCAGATTGATTTTACTACTCATTTACTACTTTTAACGAATTGAGCCTTGATATGCAAAAGCACCTGCGAAGCTGCCGGATAAACCGCTACACCACCTTACGCGGCACGTCGAAAAGAAAAAATAAAATAAGCACCACCTATAAGGCGGCGTTTCTCACTCCTACACAGGAGAACAGGAACGCTGCTTTTTTTATGCCCTCATGTTACGCAGTAAGGGCAAACAAAGCCTTGATTTATGCGGCTCTTAGAGCGCGGAAATGAGAAAGACAAGGGTTGATACCTTTTCCCTCAAAACCGCGTTTCTACTGCGTAACAAATCCAACCAAAGGAGTGATGAAGCTATGGCAGTTTTCCGCGTGGAAAAGAACAAAGGTTATACGGTTATGAGCAACCACCATTTACGCAACAAGGAACTTTCCCTAAAGGCAAAGGGCTTGTTGTCGCAAATGCTCTCACTTCCCGAAGATTGGGACTACACCCTTGCAGGGCTGTCCCTTATCAACCGGGAAAGTATCGACGCTATCCGCACTGCTGTATGGGAGCTTGAAAAAGCCGGATATATCACAAGGCGGCAGGGACGCGACGAGAAAGGCAAAATGACCGCTATCGAGTACACCATTTACGAACAGCCACAGCCCCCGGCATTGGATTGTCCGGTATTGGAAAATCCAACAGCGGATAAGCCGATATTGGAAAATCCGACACCGGATAACCCGACGTCGGAAAATCCAACGCAATTAAATAAAGAACTATTAAAGACTAATTTACCAACAAAAGAAAAATTAAATACAGATATATCAAGTACCCATTCCATTCCTTTCCATTCCCTAAATCCCTCTCCCTTAGAGGACGCGGCACAGCCGTCGGAACGGAAGCGAAAGGAAGCGACAGACGCATATAGCGTGTATGAGGAAATCATCAAGGACAATATCGAGTACGACTATCTGATACAGGACAGATACCTTGACCGGGACAGGATAGAGGAAATCCTTGCCCTTATTCTTGAAAACGTCTGCACCAAACGAAGAACAATCCGTATCGCCGGGGACGACCACCCGGCAGAGCTTGTAAAAGCAAAATTTATGAAACTGAACAGCGAACATATCCGCTTTGTACTGGACTGTATGCAGGAAAACACCACCAAAATCCGCAACATCAAACAGTACATGAAAGCTGCCCTTTTCAATGCCCCGTCTACGATTGGCAGCTATTACACGTCCCTTGTATCTCACGATATGTACGGCGGGCGCACTATCCAGTCGGCAAGAAGCAAGGGCATACCCGATTACACCTGCAACGAGGGCGAAAGCCTGTAAACCAACCCAAAGGAGGATTTTATGATGACACAGAAAACAGGAGCTTTGATTTTTGATGAAACCGCTGACCGCTACGACATTCGCTTTGACGTAAACGACTATTACGGGGGCTTGCATTGCGGCGACTGCATGGAGGTCTTTGTGCGGGGCAAATGGAAGCCTACCCGTATGGAGTACGGGGACAACTGGTATCTTGTGGGTATTCGGGCGGCAGACCTTTCCGGGCTGCGGGTACGGATTTAACAGGGCGGCGTGAAAGCGGACGCTCTTTTTTCATGCCCTCCCCACTTCCCGGCGGCGGGCATACCACCATAGAACACGAAAGGAGGACACCCATTGCAGGAGGAAACCAACGAAAAGACCATAGCCCTTTACATCAAGACAGGGAAGCTGACGGCGCAGCAGCTCCAAAAGGCTATGAAAGCCCTGCTTGCACAGATGAAAAAGCAGCATGACAAACAGAAAATCCCGCATGGAAAGCAGACCCTAAAGCAGCTTATGAAGCAGAACGCGGGCGTTTCCAACATTGAAATCACAAAGGACAATATCAAAGCCTTTGAGAGTACGGCGAAAAAATACGGGATTGACTTTGCCTTAAAGAAAGACAGCACCGAAACCCCGCCCCGCTATCTTGTGTTTTTCAAGGGACGGGACGCGGACGCACTGACCGCAGCTTTCAAGGAGTTTTCCGCAAAGAAGCTGACGCAGGAACAAAAGCCCTCTATCCGTAAGCTGATTGTTTCCCTCAAAGAAAAGGCGGCGGCTCTGAACGCACAGCGGGACAAAGTAAAAAACAAAGACAGGGGGATTGCAAGATGAACGCTATCAACTGGAAAAAGCTGCTGCTTCCCAACATTCCCTATCTGTTCTTTGTGTATCTCTTTGATAAAGTCGGGCAGGCGGTACGCCTTGCGCCGGGGGCTGACCTGTCCGGCAAGGTGCTGTCGCTTGGGGAGGGTTTTTCCACTGCCTTTACAAACCCGTTTCCGAGCCTTGCCCCTATGGATTTACTGATAGGGATTTTCGGCGCGGTGCTTATCCGGCTGATTGTCTATGTAAAAAGCAAGAACGCAAAGAAATACCGCAAAGGTATCGAATACGGCTCTGCCCGTTGGGGAACTGCCGAAGATATTAAGCCCTACACCGACCCGGTATTTCAGAATAACGTGCTGCTGACACAGACGGAACGGCTTACCATGAACAGCCGCCCGAAGCAGCCGAAGTATGCAAGGAATAAAAATATCCTTGTTATCGGGGGAAGCGGCAGCGGCAAGACGCGATTTTTTGTAAAGCCGAATTTAATGCAAATGCACTCAAGCTATGTTGTAACCGACCCGAAAGGAACGGTTTTAGTCGAGTGCGGGAAGCTCTTACAGCGCGGCGGGTATCGGATAAAGGTGTTGAACACGATAAACTTCAAAAAAAGTATGAAATACAATCCCTTTGCCTATATCCGCAGCGAAAAAGACATTTTGAAACTGGTAAATACCTTGATTGCCAACACCAAAGGGGACGGGGAAAAAGCCGGGGAGGATTTTTGGGTAAAATCGGAACGGCTCTTTTACTGCGCCCTTATCGGCTACATTTGGTACGAAGCCCCGGAGGAAGAAAAGAACTTCACGACGCTGCTTGAAATGATAAACGCCAGTGAAGCCCGCGAGGACGACCCGGAATTTCAGTCCCCCGTTGACCTTATGTTTGAACGGTTGGAGGAAAAAGACCCGGAACACTTTGCCGTCCGGCAGTATAAGAAATTCCTGCTGTCTGCGGGAAAGACAAGAAGCTCTATCCTCATTTCCTGCGGTGCGCGGCTTGCCCCCTTTGACATTAAGGAGCTGCGCGACCTTATGGAAACCGACGAAATGGAGCTTGACACCATAGGCGACCGCAAGACCGCCCTGTTTGTTATCATTTCCGACACCGACGATACCTTTAACTTTGTTGTGAGTATTCTTTACACGCAGCTTTTCAATCTGCTTTGCGACAAGGCAGATGATGAATACGGCGGCAGGCTGCCCGTCCATGTGCGCTGTCTGTTAGACGAGTTTGCAAATATCGGGCAGATACCGAAGTTTGAAAAGCTCATAGCCACTATCCGAAGCCGGGAAATCTCCGCGTCGATTATCTTACAGTCGCAAAGCCAGTTAAAGGCAATCTATAAGGACAACGCCGATACCATAGTCGGCAACTGCGACACCACCCTTTTCTTGGGCGGCAAGGAGAAAACCACCCTCAAAGAAATGTCGGAAATCTTGGGGAAAGAAACCATTGACAGCTTCAACACTTCCGAGAACCGGGGGCGCGAGGTATCGCATGGGCTGAACTATCAGAAGTTAGGCAAGCAGCTTATGACGGAAGATGAAATAGCGGTTATGGACGGCGGGAAATGTATTTTACAGCTACGAGGGGTGCGCCCGTTCTTTTCCGATAAGTACGATATTACAAAGCACCCCAACTATAAATACTTATCCGACTATGACAAGAAAAATACCTTTGATATGGAAAAGCATTTAAGGCGCAGACCCGCCCTTGTGAAGCCGGACGAAGTATTTGACTACTACGAAATCAGCGAAAGCGATTTGCAGGAGGACACCGACCATGAATAGACGTATCAGAAAGAAAAAGGACAAGAAAATCGCAGAAGCCATAAACGGGCTTGTTTCGATTGCTGAACGGCGGGAACAACAGCGGCAGGCTGCTATCCGGCAATTTGTGAAACGGTGTGAAGCCCTGTATGCGCAGCAGCGAAAGGAGGAATTGACGCAGTAACAAAGAAAAAGACAACTTGCATGATACGCGCCCCTACAAAAATTCCTATCGCCCACACTGACAACTGAATACCGCCGCGCGGCAGAACTTTAGGCAGCGCGGGGACTTATGACCGCGGCAGTTTGAAAACTGACCGCCGTTTTTTATGCCCTTTTACGGGGCAAGCCGCATTTGCGGCAGAAAGGAGCTTTATGGAATTTTTTAACTCTGCTATCGACGTATTACAGACCCTTGTTATCGCACTGGGCGCAGGCTTAGGCATTTGGGGCGTTATCAATCTCTTAGAGGGATATGGAAACGACAATCCGGGTGCAAAAAGTCAAGGCATTAAGCAGCTCATGGCTAATTAGA
>OGPZ01001298.1_pt1 | contig 18118 bp, 16 predicted proteins | sample 1553111 | NCBI WGS metagenome assembly OGPZ01 (sample SAMEA2579968, study PRJEB22360) | human gut metagenome
GACTTGCTAAATTATATGCTTAAATATAAAATCCCTCAGATTGTTACGTTGACCCATTTCCTGATCCAGAAATACTCTGTGATACTCAACCATGTTATTCCAGAACATTTTCACTGCATGTTATAAGTGAACTAACGTGAAACTGATAAGCAAAGCTGTTTTTATAATATAGTAAAATTACATTTTGTTTAGTCGGAATTTATAAAATATCATGAAAGATAAACGGTTTTCAGTAAGTTCTATGTTTTGTAGGGATTCATAAAAGAAAAAGCTCCAAAAATCATTGATTTTTGGAGCTTTTTCTTCAATTTACTTTTTTTATTCGTACACCCTCAGGGATTCGAACCCTGGACCCACTGATTAAGAGTCAGTTGCTCTACCAACTGAGCTAAGAGTGCATCGCCAATGTCTCATTTGCGGGTGCAAAGGTAGTCCTTTTATTTTATTTTGCAAACAATTCCAGGAGTTTTTTTCGATGAAATCGGCATATTTTTATTCAAACTCATATAGTTCGGAAGGCGTAGTTCTCTTTAAAGCGCAGAGTTGTACGTCTTTACCTACGATGATACCTTTTTCTCTTAATTTCCATTCAACTGTTTTATAGGCCAGTTCCGGGTGATTGTTATCTTTACTTAGGTGGCAAAGCCAGATGTATTGCAGATGTTCTGTGAAATTTTCTGCAAGGAATTCTGCGGTATCAATGTTACTCATGTGTCCGGTACGACCGGTTATGCGCTCTTTCAGGTATTGGGGATAAGTACCCATACGCAACATTTCATCATCGTAATTGGCTTCCAGTATCAAATAGTTGGCTTTGCAGATATAATGTGCTGCGGTAGGAGTTATTTCTCCGAGGTCGGTAAGAAAAGAGAATACCTTTCCGTCTATCTCGATGCAATATCCCACATTGTCCGTACCGTCATGTGGAACTTCAAAAGATTCGATACGGAAATCTTCCAGTTGCATAGGCTGTTGTTTCTCCAGATAGCGGACGGATGAATGCAACTTCTCCGTCATGCAATAACTCTTATTAATACCTTCGTGAATGCGTGCCGTTGTATAAATAGGTATATTCAGTTTTTCTCCCAATCCGCCTACCGCTTTTATATGGTCGGCATGGTCATGGGTAACAAACACCGCACGTATCATTTCCATGTTGATACCTGCCTCTTTTAATCCTTTTTTTATGGTACGGACAGCGATACCGGCATCAATAAGTATTCCGTATTTTTCTGTGCCTATATAATAGCAGTTGCCACTGCTACCACTTGCAAGGCTTATAAATCTTACTTTCATTCTAATCTCCTTAATTAAAAAGAGGGTATGTTAAAATTCGCTTATTATTTGTTTCTTTTTAGGCACGGATTACACGGAAAGCACAGATTTTCTTTATTCTTTTTTCCGTGAAATCCGTGTAATCCGTGCCTAAAAAATCATCAAGTGTATTTTGACACCCCTCAAAGACAGCGCCATGAGGACAGAATTAAGCATGCTTAATTTATGCCGGATGCAGCCTGTCTTTACATTGGGCGACAAATATAGCGAAAATATGCAATATAAAAGATTATACTTTCTTCTTTTTGTCGATGGATTCGGTGGTTTTGGCAAAAATCAGCAATGCTATGGCAGCCACCAATCCTATTCCCGCAAAGTAATACCAGATGTAATGCGCATTGGCGCTGGCAGCTTCCCAAGCTTCCCGGGTTGCAAATAAAGCCGGGTCGGGACAATATTTGGTAAGCAATACACCCGCTATGCCAAAACCGAAAATAGAGGACAGGAAAGAATGGAGATGGCTGAATCCGAGATACATGCCTTCTTCTCCCTCAGGAGCCTGTAAAGAGAAATATTCCAGATAGCGCGGAGAAATAAAGCATTCCGCCAAAGCTTGAACTACAATACCGAGTATCATCATCAATGTAATATTGCTCATGCCGGAAATAATCTCGTTGCCCAGCAGGTTTCCACACGCCATCAGTAACGCGGAAACAGGAATCAGGAACATACCGATGTTCATGGACGTAATAGCCGTACGCTTTGCCATCCACCTGGTGATGAAACTTACACAGCAAACCACAACAAAAGGATTTACATTGGCTATCCAGCCCGGCTTGGCCGTTTCGCCCGCCATACGGATAACATACTTGGGCATTGTGGCATATAATTGTTGCTGCACCATCCAGAATCCAGTTACGATAAGGATAAGAATCAATAAACGCCAGTTGGTGATGATGCGCAGGAAACCTTGGCCTATTTCGCGCATGCTTTTACCTTCGCCTGCCGTATGTGCCGATTTATACAGAAGGACAACGGACAGCAACGCCAGAATAGTCATTGTGGCAGAGAAGAAGTTGATATAGATATAGGCCTGCTCACCGATAGCGTTGCGCAAGGGGTCGATAATGGTCTTTCCGGTAAAAGCACCGAAGTTCACCATCATATAAAAGATTGAATAACCACGGGCGCGGGTTGCTTCGGTGGTTTCTTTCGCAACCGATGCGGATATGATAGATTTGATGAACGAACCGCCGAGCATGATGACAAACAAAACGGGAACAATCATCCACCGTTCGCTACTGTCGGCCAGTCCTGAAAAGCGCGTTACTTCGCCATATTCCACCAGTCCGGCAGCTTCCAGCAGTGTAGGCAGCACGCCCAGCCCCAAATACCCTGCAGACAGCAAGGAGAATGCGATAATCATTGATTTACGGAAACCTATCTTGTCGGCATAAGCTCCGGTAAAAATGGGAAGCAGATACAGTCCGCCCGAGAACAGACCGGAAATCATACTTGCTTCAAAATCGTTAAAACCTAAAATGTTGGACAGATAAATGGTAAGAACAATAAATACGGCATAATATGCCATGCGTTCAAAAAGTTCTACTGTGTTGCTTACCCAAAAGGCTTTGCTGAAACCTTTGGCATTAGTTTGGGGTGATTGAGTCATCCTTTACTGATTAATAGTTATGTTTTAATTACTTATATTTGCAGCAAATATAATCAATAACAATAAAACGGACAACGTATGAAAGATAAAATAGAAGTAGTAGCATTCGATGCAGACGATACCCTTTGGGAAAACGAGGTTTATTTTCAGGAGTTTGAGCATCAGTTCTGTGATTTACTGAAAGCATACCAACCGCAGAGTGCCGTTTCGCAGGAGCTGTTCAAGACAGAGATGAAAAACCTGCACATGTATGGCTACGGCTTGAAAAGCATGATGCTCAGCATGATTGAAACAGCCTGCCGGATTACCAATGGAGAAGGTAACATGCATTGCGTGAAAGAAATCGTCAGGCTGGGGCAGGAGCTTCTGCAAAGACCCGTAACGCTTCTGGACGGGGTGGAAGAGGTGCTACTCCGCCTGCAAGGAAAATACAGACTGGTACTGGCGACCAAAGGAGACCTGTTCGACCAAAGAAGAAAAGTCCGGGAGTCGGGATTGATGCACTACTTCTGCCACATCGAGATAATGAGTGACAAGAAAGAAGCCGATTATCGGAAACTCCTTACCGCCGTGGAATGCGCCCCGCAGAATTTCCTGATGTTGGGAAACTCCGTCAAGTCGGACATACTGCCGGTTTTGGAGCTGGGTGGATATGCAGCCCACATTCCTTACCACGTCACCTGGCAGTATGAAACCCATGATGGGGATATTGCGCATCCCAACTTCATCCGGTTAAAAAACATCACAGATATAATGGAATATCTCCTGTAAGGTATCTGCTGTACAGGAAAGCTTAATTCAGCGGTATCCAATAAAAAGCCCCTCCACGCTTGCCATAAGGTATCAAGCATGGAAGGGCTGATTTTTAATTATCTCATTCCCGTCTTTAGAACTGGAAGAACTTCTTGGCGTTGTAATAACTGATGTCCTCAATCATCTGATTGACGCGTTCCATTTCGGAAACGGGAATTTCACCGTTTTCCACATCACGGCCTACGAGGTTACACAACGTGCGGCGGAAATATTCATGACGCGGATAGGAGAGGAAAGAACGCGAGTCTGTCAGCATACCTACGAAACGGCTCAGCAGGCCGAGTACGGAGAGTGCATTCATCTGTTTTTCCATGCCGTCTTTCTGGTCGAGGAACCACCATCCCGAACCGAATTGAATCTTGCCGGCAACAGTACCGTCCTGGAAGTTACCCAGCATGGTAGCGATTACCTCATTGGCACATGGATTCAGGTTATACAGAATGGTCTTTGCCAGCTTGCCTTCCGAATTCAGACGGTCGAGGAATTTAGCCATCGCCTTGGCGGTTGTAAACTCGCCGATAGAGTCGAAACCGGTGTCGGGGCCGAGCAGTTTGAACATCTTGCTGTTGTTGTTGCGGATAGCTCCGTAGTGGAATTGCTGTGTCCAGCCCTTTTCCCAATCCATCTCGCCAAAGGCAACCAGCATAGCCGACTTGAACTTCAGGATTTCTTCCTTAGTCAGTGCACTTCCGCCATATACCTTATTGAAGATTGCCTTAATTTCCGCATCCGTATAGTCTTCCGCATAGAATTCTTCGATGCCGTGGTCGGACAGCTTGCATCCCTGAGCGGCGAAGAAGTCATGACGCTTGCGCAAAGCGGCAATCATATCGTCGAAAGTAGAAATAGTCACACCGCTTACTTCCGCCAACTTCTCTACGTAAGCACGGAAATCGCCGGGAACTTCCACCGCCATCGCCTTGTCGGGGCGCCAGGTAGGAAGCATCTTTATCTCAAATCCGCTCTCACGGGTCTTGATATGATACTCCAGCGAATCAATGGGGTCGTCCGTAGTACAAACGGTTTCCACGTGATAACGGCGCATCATGCCGCGGGCAGAATATTCGGGTTGTTTCAGCTTCTCGTTACATTCGTCGTAGATTTCACGTGCGGTCTTGGGATTCAGAATCTTGTCGATGCCGAATGCCGTCTTCAACTCCAGGTGCGTCCAGTGATACAAAGGATTGCGGAAAGTATAAGGTACGGTTTCCGCCCATTTCTCAAACTTTTCCCAATCGGTGGTGTCCTTGCCGGTACAGAAACGTTCGTCCACACCGTTGGTGCGCATGGCACGCCACTTGTAGTGATCGCCGCCCAGCCAGATTTCCGTCAGTGACTTGAATTGGTAGTCGTCTGCTACCATTTGTGGAATTAAATGACAGTGATAGTCGATAATCGGCATTTTAGCCGCATGTTCGTGGTACAACTTCTGCGCGGTTTCTGTCTGCAACAGGAAGTTCTCGTCCATAAAGTTTTTCATCTTCTTGTGTTTTAAGTATCTAAAAAAATTACTTTCTTATTATTACACCTATATAGTATTGATTGTAAAGCTAATAGGCTTGATAAGGCTTTTTGCTTTTATTAACCGTTATCGAACACAAAAGTAGAAATTTTACTTGGAGAAACAAAATAATTCGTATCTTTGCGGCAAATATTTATAATATTTAAGTTTTAAACGTAAGACCTTTAAACACCTTAGGGCGGGAGAAGATGGAAAACAAGAATTATACGATAAAAGACATTGCACGCATGGCCGGCGTCTCTGCCGGAACCGTAGACCGCGTGCTTCATAACCGGGGCGACGTATCCCGTGCAAGCAGAGATAAGGTTCAAAAAGTCCTCGATGAAATCGATTACCATCCCAACATGTTTGCCATAGGCCTGGCGGCAAAGAAGCGCTACCATATAGTATGTATCATACCTTATTATATAGAGCATGATTACTGGCACTCCGTTGCGGCGGGCATAGACCGTGCCGCGCAAGAGCTGCGGCCGTTCAACGTAGGGGTGGACTATCTTTTTTACAGCCATGCGGATAAAGCGTCCTATGAAACGGCATGTGCGCAACTTCAATCCGTTGTTGCCGACGGGGTGTTGATAGCCCCGAATTTTCAGGATGACACCCTGAAGCTGACGTCGTATCTGGAAGATAAAAAGATACCTTATGCCTTCATCGACTTCAATATGGAGCAGACTCATGCGCTATGCTATATAGGCCAGGACTCCAAAGTCAGCGGATACATCGCCGCCAAAATACTGATGCGCCGCTACCGGGAAGGGCAGGAGCTGGCGCTTTTCCTGAACAATCAGAAGAACAGCCCCGCCGAGGTGCAGATGCAACGTCGCCTGGAAGGCTTTATGCAGTATCTTGCGGCCGAGCACAAGAACCTGACTATACACGATGTCGTTCTCCACAAGGAAGACACCGCCGCCAACGAGGAAGTGCTGGATGCTTTCTTCTCCGGACATCCCAAAGCCACTTTAGGGGTCGTGTTCAACTCACGCGTGTATCAAGTGGCGGACTACTTGCAGAAAAAGAACCTGAAGCTGGATGCACTGGTCGGCTACGACCTGCTTCAGAAGAATGTGGAATGCCTGAAAAACGGCGAAGTGAATTACCTCATCGGGCAGCGGCCGGGACTGCAAGGTTATTGCGGCATCAAAGCGCTGTGCAATCACGTGGTATTCAAAAAGCCGGTCACAGCCGTAAAATATATGCCTATCGACATCCTGATGAAGGAAAACATCGACTTCTATTTTGAGTTTGAATAATCCTGCATATATAAGAAAGACTATCAATCATAATCCAACAATCATAATTAAAATCATTTTCAAGATGAAAGCATTAAACAAACAGACGGCTCCCAAGTCCGTTGCTCCCGAACGAATCATCCAGTTCGGCGAAGGTAACTTCCTTCGTGCATTTGTAGACTGGATTGTTTACAACATGAACCAAAAGACCGACTTCAACGGCAGTGTTGTAGTGGTTCAGCCTATCGAAAAAGGAATGGCGGAATGGCTGAACGGCCAGGATTGCCTTTACCATGTCAACCTGCAGGGCCGTTTGAACGGTGAAGCGGTAAACAGTCTCACGCGTATCGACTGCATCAGCCGCGCATTGAATCCCTATTCTCAGAACTCTGCATTCATGGCGCTTGCCGACCAGCCCGAAATCCGTTTCGTTATCTCCAACACCACGGAAGCCGGCATTGCGTTCGACCCGAACTGCAAGTTCAGCGACGCCCCCGCATCTTCTTATCCGGGCAAGCTGACCCAGTTGCTTTTCCGCCGCTTCAAGACATTCAAGGGCGATAAGAGCAAAGGTCTTATCATCATGCCTTGCGAATTGATTTTCCTGAACGGACATCACCTGAAAGAATGTATCTACCAGTACATCGAACTGTGGAAAGACGACTTCGGCGCAGATTACGAGAAGTTCAAGACCTGGTTTACAAAGTACTGCTATGTATGCGCCACACTGGTAGACCGCATCGTTCCGGGCTTCCCGCGCAAGGAGATTGCGCAGATTCAGAAGAAAATCTGTTATGCCGACAACCTGGTTGTACAGGCCGAAATCTTCCACCTGTGGGTTATCGAGGCTGCCGAGAATCTCTCTCTCCGCCAGTTGGCAGAGGAATTCCCTGCAAACAAGGCGGGATTGAACGTACTCTTCGTGAAGTCCGAAGCCCCTTACCACGAAAGAAAGGTTACTTTGCTGAACGGTCCTCACACCGTGCTTTCTCCGGTGGCTTACCTGAGCGGCGTAAACATCGTGCGCGATGCCTGCAACCATCCCGTTATCGGCAAGTATGTCCGTAAAGTACAGTTCGACGAACTGATGCAGACACTGAACCTGCCTATGGACGAACTGAAGAAGTTCGCAGCCGATGTATTGGAACGTTTCGACAATCCTTACGTAGAGCACCAGGTAACCAGCATCATGCTGAATTCCTTCCCGAAATACCAGACCCGCGACCTGCCGGGCTTGAAGACTTATCTGGAACGCAAGGGCGAACTTCCGAAGGGCCTCGTACTCGGTCTTGCCGCCATCATCACATATTACAAGGGCGGCGTGCGTGCCGACGGCGCTGAAATCACCCCGAACGATGCTCCCGAAATCATACAACTGCTGAAAGACCTTTGGGCAACAGGCGATACCCGCAAGGTAGCGGAAGGCGTATTGGCAGCCAAAGACCTCATCTGGGGCGAGCATGGAGACTTGAACGCCATTCCAGGACTGACGGATATGGTAACCGGCTTCCTGAACTCTATCCAGGAGAAGGGTATGCTGGAAACAGTAAAAAGCATTCTCTGATAAAGAACCGGTATGACAAAAGAAAAACAGGGCAGGGCTTCGGCTTTGCCTTGTTTTTTTATGCCCGACCTACCCAATAAAACAGCCGTTATATGGTGCCGGCCGGATTTTTTCGCGTATCTTTACCGGATAAAGCGATATTCATCAAAATTCTGATAACTAATGGAAAACAACTCCGACTTAAACAATCAAGCAGCCCAATACACATTGTGCTTCAACACCCGATGCCCGAAAGCCGAAAACTGCCTGCGGCACAGTATGACACAATACACCACGGCGCAAAACATCCGGCTGTCCGTCATCAACCCGCTCTGCTATCCGGCGGCAGGGAAGGAGTGCCCGCACTTCCGCAGCAACAAGAAAATACGGGTGGCATGGGGCTTTAAGAAGCTTTACGATGATATGCCCGCACGCATCTCCCGTGCCATTCACCTCAATCTGGAAGCCATATTCAACCATTCGCCCTATTACCGGTATCGCAACCAGAAGCTGGGGCTTACTCCGAAGCAACAGGAGTGCATCCGTCAGGTATGCCGGAAGCATGGCTGGAAAGAGGAGATACAGTTCGACCGGTACACCGAGGAATACGACTGGTAAGCACTTTGTTGGTATTCCACCGCAGGGTAGCCGGCATTCCACCACAGGATACCTCAACTACCGGCAGGTGGTACAGGGAATACCAACCGTTGGTAGCTCTTGTACCACGCAGTGGTACGTGCCGTACCTTAGTAAGGTACTTCTCGTACCAAACTGTGGTACGGACAGTACCAAGCAAGGAAATTTATTGGTACATGCATACAACTGACCGCCAGCAAGGTACACAATATGAATTTACGAACATATTTTCACTATCTTTGTTCCCTGTATCAGCAGGATTATACAAAACGGAAACATGAAATACGGAGTAAATAGAAAAGTATTGCTTATTACCGCCGGAGTGGTATGGATTATAGCCGGGGTCAATATCCTCAGGATAGGAATAATGACATGGCTGACAGATTCCCAATACTGGCTTTTCAAGATAGGAGAGGCCACAGTCGTGTTCCTTCTCTTCTTTTTGTTTGTTTTCAAAAGGCTTTATTACAAGCACACCAAACGTATCGGAGAAAAGAAGAAAGAGAAGAACTGCCCTTTTTCTTTCTTTGACGTAAAAGGCTGGATTATAATGGTCTTCATGATAACGTTCGGCGTCACGATGCGCTCGTTCCATATATTGCCGGACGCGTTTATTTCGGTGTTCTATACCGGGCTGTCGCTTGCGCTCATCTTCACCGGAGTATTGTTTATACGCTATTGGTGGATAAACCGGAAAGGCAATCTCTTTACTCCGCCGCCCGAAGAATAAAAGTGGTGGCGCCGATGGTTACAATGGCTCCGTCCTCAATGCGGATACGGTCTTTATCACCCAGAATTTCATTGTTCAGGAAAGTACCCGTCAGGCTGGGGGCGTCGCGCAGGGTATAGACAAGGTTGCCTTGCTTGTTGCGCTTCACATTGATAATGCAGTGCGTACGGTCCATGCTCATGTCCGAGGTTTCTATCGGGACATTGACAACCGTCCCTACGCAGCGGCGGCCGATTTTATTGTCTCCCTCCTGTAGCGGCAGCACTTGTTTGAATCCGAAAACATTCTCAATGACCGTAATGCTTCCGAAGGCTTCCTTGTATTCGGTTTCGTCCGGATTCTCCTCTTTCTGCGGAGCTTTCATCTTTGTCTTGCCCAAACGTATGCTGAACTGCTTCTTACAGTTCTCGCAGACAAATACCAGGGACTGGCCTTCCGTATATTTTGTTTCGTCGAAAGTCAGATAGTTCTCACATTTGGGGCAACGGATACGTTTCATTGAATTGTCGGAATAGTTGTTGGTTAATAATTGACTGTGAAGAAAGTTATCTTTTCAGAACCCAGGCACTCTTGTATGCTTCATTCTGGCGAATCAGGTTCAAGGCACGGTATGCCTCTTTTTCCGTGGCACAGGACTGAATGCTGACGCGCATCTTGCCGTCGCCGATAATCGCTTTAGCTCCTGCATAACCTTTGGCAACCAACTGCTGTGCTATGGTGTCGGCGTCTTTTTCAGAACCCACGCTGGCTATGATAATATGATAAGGTGTCTTTACGGCTTGAACGGCAGGAGCGGCAACTGTGGGCGTTGCTTTAGGCTGAGCCGCAATTGTTGCAGCCTGCTGACGGACTTTTACTTCTTTTACGGCAACGGGAGCAACCGGTTTCTTGCCGGCGCTACGGGTGGTTTTCGCCTTCTTACCCGTTTCCTGCTGATGGATGACAATCGGAGTGATGGCCAATGACTGCTTTTCTATCTGCCCGAACAAATCACCGGGCAGTAGCCGCGCATAGTTGGCTTCCATCACTTCGGTGTTTTCTACGGGTGCGGGAAGAAAAAAGAACAGAGCCGCAACGGCAATCATGGCAACGGCATTCGCCAGATAAGAAGTGTTGATTCGCATCCCATACTTACGCTTCTTTTCTTCCCGGACAACCGGTGCGAAAGGAATAGTCTTGCTTCCGTTCCGGCAGGGCTTGTGCAAGACTTCCAGTTCCTGCATTTCAAAACTGCCAAGCCCGTATAAGTAAGGAGTGGTAAGCTTATCGTCGTAAGGTGTGAAATCGTAGGAATCATGAATGTTATAGCGCAATTCGCCGATATTGGGCAAATCCGCTTTTCCATTCTCATGAAGAAGAGCCAGCAGTTCTTTCACCGATTTGCCTACAATCCTGGTGGCATCGGAAAAATCCGTATCATACACAGCCATGTAGGATTGCACCAACAGCCCGTCGTTCATCTTCAGTTGCGGATTGAAGCCGATGATGCGGGTAGGGGGCAAAAACGTATTTTCTTCCGCCACTCTCATTGCCGGAGTGTAGTGAGCGACAAATCCGCCCAACCCCGGAACAATGACACAATCATTCTCCAATAATAATGCTTCTATGTGCTGTGCTAATTCAATCATGCTACAAAAGTAGCGGTTTTATCGGATATATGCCACTTTCGGGCTGCTTTTCTTACTAAGAATTTATAAACACGGCAAACTTTGGAAACTCCTTTATCGCCCATGACCGATATATTAGATTTTTTTCCTACTTTTGCACCGTTTTCTACGTTTCTCTTTAATTAGGACTATAAACTATATTATATATTCGATAATGAACACAGATAACTGTCAGCACTTAACCAAATACAGACTATTTGCCGTAATGCGTATTCCTATCTGTTTGTTGGCCATTATTCTTGCAGGTAGCGGTATGGCAACGGCACAGGTTTCGCCTTTTGTGGAATATGGAGCCACCGTGCACACGGGCGACAATACTCCTTTGTGGCAAGTGAGCAACCAACAGGGGCTCGGCTCTATTTACGACAATACGTATATACGGGGCGGACTGGGCTACAAACACCGGCTCGGCAAGTGGAAGTTCGAAGAAAAGCTGGACATGGTAGCAGCCGTGGGCATGAACTTCAAGGGCGATAAGGACATTTTTATCCAGCAGGCCTATATAGATGCACGTTACAAGTGGCTGGGAATTTTTGCCGGAAGCCGCGAGAAAGGCGCTCCATTGCTGAATAACGCTTTGAGTAGCGGCGACATGACATGGTCGGGCAACGCGAGGCCGATTCCGCAAATAATGATAGGCATCCCCGAATACTTGTATGTCCTTCCGCGTTTCGCCATTAAAGGTGAAATCTCTTACGGATGGTTCACCGATAACAAATATCAGGAACGGAAGGTAGGAGCAGGGCATTGGTACACAAAAGACATCAAATATCATCATAAAGAAGGATTTGTCCGCGTCGGTGTGCCCAACGGAAAATGGCAGCTCGACATCGGCATGACGCTCGATACGCAATTCGGCGGAACGCTGGTGAATGCGGACGGCAGCACGGTAAATCTGGGCAATACGCTGAAAGATTATTTCAGAGTATTTATCCCCGGCTCCGGCGGTGAGGACAAACCCTGGAACGACAGCAACTTCTATCAGGGCAACTTCCTGGGCAGCGAACAGATAAAGCTGACCCACCGTTCCGATAAATTCTCTATCAGCGCATACCTGTGCAATCATTTCGACGACTTCTCCGCCATGGGCAAGCAGAACGGTTGGGACGGATTATGGGGACTTGAAATGAACTTCAACAACTTCAAGCCCGTCAATGCGGTTGTGTTCGAGTTCCTGCAGACCACCAATATGAGCGGTCCGCTGCACGGCTTGCACGAACCCGAAGAAGGTCCCGTACACAAGACCGGCGGTTCCGACAACTATTACAACAACGGCCTTTACCCCGGCTGGGCGCATTGGGGCATGATGATAGCCAATCCGTTGATTGCTTCGCCTATCTATAACCGGGACGGTGACATGACGTTCAAGTACAACCGCATAAAAGCGCTGCACATCGGCTGGAGCGGACAAATAACTTCCGAATGGAGCTACATAGCCAAAATGAGCCACAACAGAACATGGGGTACTCCCGGTGCTCCCACACTGGATATTCTGGAGAACTTTTCGGCCTATGCCTCGTTCTCTTATTCTCCCGAAAGATGGAAAGGCTGGAACTTCAACGCCTCTCTCGCTTTGGATATGGGAGATATATACGGAGACAACTTCGGATTTCAAATGAAAATACATAAAACATTCTAAAGCAATGAACTACATACAGACAGAAATTGACGGCGTATGGATCATCGAACCGAAAGTGTTCAATGATGCACGCGGCTACTTCATGGAAGCCTTTAAGGAAGAAGAATTCCGTGCCAATATCGGCGATGTACATTTTGTACAGGACAACGAATCAAAATCCTCTTTCGGCGTACTGCGCGGGTTGCATTATCAGAAAGGCGAATACAGCCAGGCGAAGCTGGTACGTGTCATAAAAGGTAAAGTTTTGGATGTTGCGGTCGATTTACGCCGTTCTTCTCCTACGTTCGGCAAGTACGTCAGCGTGGAACTGAGCGAAGAGAACAAGCGTCAGTTCTTTATTCCCCGCGGTTTTGCCCATGGCTTTCTGGTACTGAGCGAAGAGGCAATCTTTACCTACAAAGTAGATAACGGTTATGCTCCGCAGGCGGAAGCGTCGATTCGCTTCAATGATGAAACCATAGGCATCGACTGGCCGGTTGCGGAATCTCAGTTCATATTATCGGAGAAAGACGGACATGCCGTATCTTTCAAAGATGCGGAATATTTTGAATAAGATATGAAGATAGCCATTGTTGGTACGGGGTACGTCGGTTTGGTAACCGGTACTTGTTTTGCTGAAATAGGTGTCAATGTCATTTGCGTCGACACAAACAGCGAAAAGATAGAAGCATTAAAGCAGGGTATTATCCCAATCTATGAAAACGGATTGGAGGAAATGGTAAACCGGAACGCGAAAGCAGGACGCCTGCAATTCACGACTTCTCTGGAAAGTTGCCTGAACGAAGTGGATGTTATATTCAGCGCCGTGGGTACTCCGCCCGACGAGGATGGCAGTGCAGACCTGAGTTATGTGCTTGAAGTGGCGCGTACCATCGGGCGTAACATGACGAAATATGTATTGGTGGTAACCAAAAGCACTGTGCCCGTAGGCACCGCCGGAAAGGTGCGCATGGCTATCCAGGACGAATTGGATAAGCGGGGAGTACAGATAGACTTCGATGTAGCTTCCAATCCCGAATTCCTGAAAGAAGGAAATGCGGTAGCAGACTTCATGAGCCCCGACCGGGTAGTGGTGGGAGTGGAGTCCGAACGTGCAAAGAAACTGATGAGCAAACTCTACAAACCGTTTCTGCTGAACAACTTCCGCGTTATCTTCATGGATATTCCGTCTGCCGAAATGACCAAATACGCAGCCAACTCCATGCTTGCCACCCGCATCAGCTTCATGAACGACATCGCCAACCTATGCGAGCTGGTGGGAGCCGACGTCAATATGGTACGCAGCGGCATCGGTTCCGATACGCGTATCGGCCGTAAGTTCCTCTATCCGGGCATCGGATATGGCGGTTCGTGCTTCCCGAAAGACGTAAAGGCATTAATCAAAACCGCCGAACAGAACGGTTACCGGATGCGTGTGCTCCAGGCTGTAGAGGAAGTCAATGAAAAGCAGAAAAGCATCTTGTTTGAAAAACTGCAACGCCACTTCAGCGGCGATTTGCGCGATAAGACAATTGCCTTGTGGGGGTTGGCTTTCAAGCCGGAAACAGACGACATGCGCGAGGCGCCTTCGCTGATTCTGATTGACAAATTGCTGAATGCCGGTTGTAAAGTGCGTGTGTACGATCCGGCTGCCATGACGGAGTGTCGCCGCAGGATAGGCGACAGCGTCTGCTATGCCACCGATATGTACGATGCCGCACTCGATGCGGATGTCTTGATGCTGGTGACGGAATGGAAAGAATTCCGCCTGCCGTCATGGGCCGTTATCAAAAAAGCCATGAGAATCCCGGTGTTACTGGACGGTCGTAATATCTACGAAAAGAAAGAAATAGAAGAACTTGGATTTACCTACCACTGTATAGGTAAATAAAGGAAGGAGATAGACATGAAAAAACTCGTAATAGAGTTGTGCTGCGTCATAGCGTTGGCTGCATGCGGTAATGGTAAAGAGCAAAAAACAGTCGAAGAAGACGCTACGGCCAAGGCTCTGCTTCAAGGTGTCTGGATAAATGATGAAACCGAACTGCCCCTGATGCGTATAGAAGGAGATACCATATACTATGCCGATCCTCAGAATATCCCCGTATCATTCAAGATTATACGAGATACGATGTATGTGTACGGCAATCATACCGTGACTTACAAGATTGACCGACAGACAGAATACAGCTTCTGGTTTCATTCATTGGCGGATGAGATTATAAAACTGCATAAATCGGAAAACCCGGAGGATATACTCGCCTTTGAAAACAAGGAAATGGAAGTCATACCCACCACGGAAGTGGTGAAAAAGGACAGCGTAGTGATGTACAAAGGCACACGCTACCGGGGATATGTGTACGTCAACCCTTCGACAATGAAAGTTATCCGCTCATCCTATTCAGAGGGTGGCATCAGCGTGGACAATGTCTACTATGACAATGTCATACATATTTGCGTGTATGAGGGCAGACGAATGTTGTATGGCAAAGACATTACCAAGAAGGCATTTACCGGCATCTTTCCCGAAGATATTCTGAGTCAGATGATTCTTGCCGATATGAATTTTATGGGAGTTGATAATAAAGGCTACCAATATCAGGCAACCTTACGCGTGCCGGAAAGCTCCGTATATAGTCTGGCAGATATTACCATCGGATTCGATAATCGGATGGACATAAAAAAAGCGGAATAAATTCCGCTTTTTACTTATTCCTGCTTCTTTGCCTGAGTGGGCTTTTTGCTGCCGTCCCTGCGTTTGTTATTATTTCTGTTGCCGCCTTTGCCGGTTCCGTTGTTCCGGCGTCCGCCACCTTTAAAGCTGCTGCGTTTGCGTCCGTCATTGGAGCGCGGCTTGTATTCGGGAGCTTCACCCAACTCTTCCGGCACAGGTATCTTATAGATTTCTTTTTCCAGGAAATTCTCTATGCTCTTGAAATTCGTCTGTTCCTTTTCATTGACGAAAGTAAGGGCTACACCGTCATTGTTGGCACGTGCCGTACGTCCGATGCGGTGCACATAATCTTCACTATCATGCGGCACATCATAATTGATAACCAAACGGATGTCATCTATATCGATACCACGCGCCACAATATCGGTGGCAACCAGAATATTGATTCGTCCCGCCTTGAACTCGTACATTACTTCCTCACGCTGCGCCTGCTCAAGGTCGGAGTGCATTTCCCCAACGTTCAGCTTCATTTGCTTCAGGGCTTTGGCCACCTCTTTCACCTTCAACTTGGAAGAAGCGAAGATAATGACACGTTCGGGTGTCTGCTCGGCGAAAAGACTGCGGATGATACCCAATTTCTGGTTCTCATAGCATATATAGGCAGCTTGTACGATTTTCTCGGCAGGTTTGGAAACGGCAAGTTTCACTTCTGCTGGATTATGCAGAATGTTTTGCGCCAACTGTTGTATCTTGGCAGGCATCGTAGCCGAAAACATAATGGTCTGACGCTCCTTAGGCAGGAATTTCACAATCTGCATAATGTCATCATAAAATCCCATATCGAGCATACGGTCTGCTTCATCCAAAATGAAATAGGAGACGCGTGAAAGGTCTACATATCCCAGACTGAGATGAGCTATCAGACGTCCCGGAGTAGCGATTACAACATCCGCTCCCAAAGTCAGTCCTCTTTTTTGCTGCTCGAAAAGCACTCCGTCATTACCGCCGTACACGGCCACGCTGCTCACCGGCATGAAATAGGAGAAACCTTCCATCTGCTGGTCTATCTGCTGAGCCAGTTCCCGTGTAGGGGCCATTACTATACAGTTGATGGAATCTTCGGGATGCCCGCCTTCCGAAAGCTTGTTCAATATAGGTAACAGATAGGCAGCTGTTTTTCCGGTCCCGGTTTGTGCAACAGCTATCAAATCCCGGCCTTCGAGTATAACAGGTATTGATTTTTCTTGTATCGGAGTGCACTCGTCAAAGCGCATTGCGTCCAGTGCTTCAAGCACATTGTCATTTAAATTTAGTTCAGAAAACTTCATGTATTTCTTTATATTTGCTGCAAAGATAATGCAAACCGGGGGCAGAACAAAATAAGCCCGCTTAAAAAACAGGCTCCTATGATAATTAATTATCGCAGGAGCCTGTGAATTTTATCGTACGGACTTATTTTACCGCGGAATATCTATATAGGAATCCTTGAATCCCAAGAAATAAAGCACTCCGTCCAAGCCGATGGTATTAATGGACTGCTTGGCATTTGCCACAACTTTAGGCTTGGCATGAAAAGCGATGCCCAATCCGGCTATCCCCAGCATCGGCAAGTCATTGGCTCCGTCACCTACTGCAATGGTCTGTGCTATATCCACTTTCTCAACCTGCGCTATCAGACGCAGCAGTTCCGCTTTGCGTTTGCCGTCCACTACATCGCCGAGATAACGTCCGGTCAGTTTGCCATTCTCTATTTCCAGTTCATTGGCATATACATAGTCAATGCCGTATTTCTGCTGGAGATAATGTCCGAAGTAAGTGAAACCACCTGAAAGAATAGCTATTTTATAACCATATTTCTTCAGAACATACATCAGTCGGTCGACCCCCTCCGTAATAGGCAGGTTCTCGGCAATCTCCTGCATGACAGATTCATCCAATCCTTTCAATAATGCCACCCGCTCACGAAAGCTCTCCGTAAAGTCTATTTCTCCCCGCATGGCACGTTCCGTGATAGCCTTTACCTGCTCGCCGACACCTGCACGAATGGCCAGTTCGTCGATAACTTCGGTCTCTATCAGTGTGGAGTCCATGTCAAAACAGATAAGGCGGCGCATACGGCGATACATATTATCCAGTTGGAAAGAGAAATCCATTTCCAGCTCACTGGCCAGCCGCATCAGTTCTTCTTGCATGCCGATACGGTCTTTAGGGGTGCCTCGTACGGAAAATTCAATGCAGGCACGCGTCTTTGTATCGCATTCGTCCAACGGAATACGCCCTGTAAGACGTTTGATGGCATCAATGTTCATTCCTTGCTCCGCCAGAATACGGGTCACCGCCGAAATCTGACGGGCAGACAACTTACGTCCGAGCAACGTGAGAATGTAACGGTTCTTGCCCTGCATGCTCACCCAGTCCTCATATTCTTTTGCTGTAATAGGGTAGAAACGGATGGTGACACCCAAGGACGATGCCTTGAAAAGCAGCTCTTTCATGATAAAGCCGGAATGTTGTTCTTCCGTCTTACATAAAATACCTAACGACAGGGTGTTATGGATGTCGGCTTGTCCGATGTCAAGGATAGTTGCATCGTACTTGGCAAGAATTTCTGTAACCGAAGCCGTCAGTCCCGGACGGTCTTCACCTGTTACGCGGATCAGGATAAGTTCTGTACTTAATGGTTTCATAAGTTGTCTATTAATAGGATAACAAGCCACAAAAGTAAGGAAAATTCTTGCC
>OGPZ01001300.1_pt1 | contig 18108 bp, 15 predicted proteins | sample 1553111 | NCBI WGS metagenome assembly OGPZ01 (sample SAMEA2579968, study PRJEB22360) | human gut metagenome
CCAAAATTCTCACATGACCCATTGCACTTTCCACAAGAGCCTCCGCAGTTGGCGAACCGTATTTTGCAAGAAGCTCCTTTTCCAGAGAGCCGCCGTTCACGCCTATCCTGATAGGGATATTTCTTTCACGACAGGCTTTAACCACCGCTTTCACCCTATCCATAGAGCCGATATTTCCGGGGTTAATCCTTATCTTGTCGATACCAGCTTCCGCCGCCGCAATGGCAAGGCGATAGTCAAAGTGGATATCCGCCACAAGAGGGATAGAGATCTTCTCTTTGATAGCAGGGATAAGCTTAACGGCTTCCATGTTTGGTATAGCCGCTCTTACTATTTCACAGCCAGCCTTTTCAAGCTCCACAGCCTGCTTAACAGAGCCTTCTATGTCCGTAGACGGCACATTGAGCATTGATTGAATATATATTTTTTTTCCGTCAAGGACAAGTCCTCCCACCTTGACTGGTCTTACGTTTCTCTTATTTTCACCTGACATAAACAGTTCCTCCTTTAAACAAGCTTGATGATATCGCTCACTGTCACCACTACCATAAGAAGCAACAGAGCCGCCATACCGATAGCGTGTACCATTCCCTCATGCTCAGGCTTGACAGGCTTACGGCGTACCGCTTCGATAATAAGAAACAAAAGTCTTCCGCCGTCAAGTGCAGGCAATGGCAAGAGATTGAAAATGCCGATATTTATGGTCATGAACGCACCCAGCGACAACATTGTGTCAATAAGTGACGACCAATCTATTTTACCTGACTGGCTGTCCCTTTCGCTGTCGATAACATTGTCGATAGTATCAACGATACCCACAGGACCGCTGAGGTCTTTTATGGAATACTTTCCTCTTATAAGGTCGGCAAAGGAGATATAGATAAGTCTGCCGTCAGTACAGCCCTGCTTAAAAGACTGAGTTATCACAGAGCCGACGGTCACAGCTTTTGGTGCGACCTTGAAATCAATGTGCATGGTATTATCGTCCGTTGCAAAGGTGACATCTTTAAGCTCCACCTTTTTTCCGTCACGCTTCACCACCATATCGAACTTGCCGTCCTCATCGTTGCCAAACTGATAGGACATATCCATAGTAGTGAAAATCCTCATGCCGTTGAGCTCGATTATCTCGTCACCCACCTGCAGGCCGGTCGATTGGGATATAGCGTTATCCTCAAACCACGATATAGTGGTGGTTGCGATGCCGTCAGACCTTGCGGTGCTGATACAAAGGATAATATATCCAAGCACAAGATTCATTATAACGCCTGCCACCACGATAAGCATTCTTCTAGGCAGGCTCTTGTTGCAGAAAGCACCCTCGTCACCGCTGCCGTTATCTTCGCCCTCCATGGCACAATAGCCGCCTATGGGAAACACACGCCAAGCGTAAAGGGTATCGCCCTTTTTCTTTTTGATAATGGCAGGACCCATGCCAATAGCGAACTCGTTGACCTTTACTCCGCTGGCTTTCGCCGCAATAAAGTGACCAAGCTCGTGTATTATTATGATAGCTTCAAAGATCAATATTGCAAATAATATACTCATTTTTTTACCTCGCATGAACACTCTGTGCGTTTGATTTACTAATGTTGTGGTAATTTATTTTCTGTAGGGGAGCGGCACAATTTCTGCTTTGCATAAATCCGACGTCCCGACCCCTCCGACATTTCGTCTACAATCTCATTTGTGTTATCCACATAATGTTTTCTACATGAGCTCTTGATAATTCAAACCTCACTCCTTCGAGCGGGCTGTCGAGGGCGCCAGCCCCTACAATTCTGAAATTATAACAAATTCTGAACACGGGTGACAAAAGGTCGCCCCTAAATATATTCGGGATAGTTTATCTTGCCGCAAAATCGCTTTGCTCGGTATGGCTTTGCCATTCCTCACTCCTCACTCCTCACTTAAAAGCCGCTCCTCACTAAGCTTCGATAAGCTCCTTCGCTCTCTTCCTAGCCTTTCTATCCGCTTCCAGCACATCTTCCACGCACTTTATCTCTTTTCGTGGTGTATTCTCGCAGACATTCATTACTATCCTGCCAATGTCAAGAAAATCTATCCTGCCGTCAAGAAAAGCCGCAACGGCTTCCTCATTCGCTCCACTCACTGCCGCAGGAAGATTTCCACCGATAGTGACAGCCTTTATACAAGCCCTCAGACAATCGAACGTATCATAGTCAGGCTTCTCGAAAGTGAGTTTTCCATAGTCTGTAAGGGACAGCTTTTTCACATCGCATTCCACTCTTTCAGGATAAAGCAGAGCATACTGTATGGGTATTTTCATATCAGGCACGCCAAGCTGTGCGATAACAGAATTATCCTCATACTCCACCGCTGAATGTACAACGCTCTGTCTATGGACAACTATCTCGATCTGCTCAGGTCTGAGCTTGAAAAGCCACATTGCTTCGATAAATTCAAGACCCTTGTTCATAAGCGTAGCAGAGTCAATGGTTATCTTTCTGCCCATTGACCAATTAGGGTGATTAAGAGCCTGCTCAACTGTCACGCCCTCTAGGTCAGACTTTGTTTTGCCAAAGAATGGTCCTCCCGAAGCAGTAAGGATTATCCCTTTGAGCTTGTTGCCCTCGTTTCCCTGCAGGCACTGAAAGATAGCCGAATGTTCGCTGTCAACAGGATATATCTTCACTCCCTTTTCAGCAGCCGCCTTTATAACAAGCTCACCGCCTGCCACAAGTGTTTCGTTATTTGCAAGTGCAATGTCAGTGCTTTTTTCGATAGCCGTAAGGGTTGCCACAAGCCCCACCATGCCAACGACTGAGTTGAGCATGATATCGACCCCGTCCATTCTTGCTATCTCTTTAAGTCCCTCCATGCCTGTGGATATTTTTATGCCAGTGCCACTGAGAAGCTTTTCGAGCTCTGCCTTTTTGTCCTCACGGTAGATGCACACATGCTCAGGCAAAAGCTTCTTAGCCTGAGCCGCAAGCTTTTCAACGTCAGAATTTGCCGCAAGCGCCTTTACTTTAATATTATGCTTTGCAGCCACTTCTAATGCCTGCGTGCCTATAGAACCCGTTGAACCGAGTATGGTCATTGTTTTCATTTATTGTCCCTCATCATATAAAATAAATTCAGGCAATTCCGCATAAAGATGGTTTGCAAGCGGTGTTGCCTTAATAACGCTTAAAAGGGGTAAGCCTAAGCCTGCCCCTAAAAGTCATAATTTTCTATTTAAGTATGAGCCCCTGTGTGAACATATAGTACATAAAAGGTGCAACGAGCAGAACGCTGTCAAAGCGATCCATTATTCCACCGTGACCCGGCATTATGTTGCCATAGTCCTTTATACCTGTCTGTCTTTTTATCACCGAAGCTGTAAGGTCGCCCACAAGTCCGATAAGAGCCGCAAGCATACCTGCGATAAGAACGCCTAGATAGTGGATAGGCTCGCCTTTAAGTACGAACTGATAGAACAGGCTTATAACAAGCATAAGAATACCATTTGAGATAACACCGCCTATAAGAGCCTCCACAGATTTCTTAGGGCTGAGGACAGGTGCCATTTTATGTTTACCGATCAGCATTCCCACACAATATGCGCAGGTATCACATCCCCATGAGCACAGAAAGATCAGCCATACGTGGAACTTTCCACCGGGAAGCTCTCTGGTAAGATAAATAAACGACAGCATAACTGCCACATACACAATACCAAACAGTGCAGGCATTACCTGCCCTGCCTCATAGGTTGGATAAGTGAACACGTATACAAACATGAGCAGCACAAGTCCGAAAATGATTGCCAGCACTCCATACCTCTCAAAATCAAGCAGTACTGCCAGATAATATAATACTGCGCCTAAATAGCCTGCTGCTGCCAGCAGATTTATCTTCTCATCCTGCACCTTCATTGCTCTGTACAATTCTCTCATTCCAATGAGAGAAACCGCAAGAAGTGTGAAAAACAGCACATAATCACCGCTGATGATAGTAGCAAGCGCAATAATCACAAGCAGGATTCCGCTTAAGAGTCTTGTCTTAAACATTCTTTACTCCTCCTTAACTCCGCCGTATCTTCTGTCTCTCTGATTATATTTCTCAATAGCCTTAATCAACTCTGCTTTATTAAAATCCGGCCATGCCACATCTGTGAAATAAAATTCTGTATAAGCCATCTGCCATAACAGAAAATTGGAAAGTCTCAATTCACCGCTTGTGCGGATCATCAGATCCGGATCCGGGATTCCTGCCGTATCCAGGTAATTGTCAAAAACATGCTCATCAATTTCTTCCGGCTTTACTTTTCCATCTGCAGCATCCTGAGCAAGTTTGCGGATACCTCTTATGATCTCATCTCTGCTGCCGTAGTTTAATGCAATCTGGAAATAGATTTCATCATATTTCTGAGAATATTGTTCCAGACGTGCAATACTTTCCTGAATATCCTGATCAAATGCCGAAACCTCTCCGATCACCCGGACACGCATTTTGTTCTTATCTGCCAGTTTAATACATTTTTTCAGATAACTTCGGAACAGTTTCATCAGACCGTCCACCTCATCTTTGGAACGTTTCCAGTTCTCTGTGGAAAAAGCATATACAGTCACATATTTAACTCCCAGCTCCTTCATATAGTCACAGACTGTTTCCAGATTTGCACAGCCCTTCACATGTCCGTAGCTTCTGGGCATTCCCTTTGCCTTCGCCCAGCGTCCATTACCATCCAGAATAATGGCAATATGATTTGGTACATTCATACTCTTGTTTCCTTTTCTTATCCTGTTATTCCTTTAACCTTACTGTCTCATCATAATGAACCGCAGTTTCCGGTCCATTATCTCATTCAGATAAAAAGAGAGCCCGCATTCATGGAGCTCTCCTTTTCGTTTCCCTTATACGGTCATGATTTCTTTGCTCTTTGCATCCACTGCCGCATCAACTTCTTTGATATATTTATCTGTGCTCTTCTGGATTTTCTCCTCAAGTTCTTTGATCTCATCCTCAGATACATCCTGTTTTGCAAGTTTCTTAAATGCATCATTTGCATCACGACGAATGTTGCGGACTGCTACTTTGGCTGCTTCGCCTTTTTTCTTGACATCTTTAACCAGTTCCTTACGGCGTTCCTCTGTAAGTTCCGGGAATACAAGGCGGATTACTTTACCATCGTTGCTTGGATTTAATCCAAGGTCAGAGGTAAGGATTGCTTTCTCAATTCCTTTGATCAGGCTGCTTTCCCATGGCTGGATCTGGATCATACGAGCTTCCGGGACAGTGATATTTGCCACCTGCTGAAGAGGTGTCGGAGCTCCGTAATAATCTACGGCGAGTTTGTCAAGGATATGCGGGTTCGCACGTCCTGCACGAATTGTAACCAGTTCGCTCTCAAGGCTTGCCAATGTCTTTTTCATCTTCTCTTCATATTTCTGAATTCTCTCATCCATTAGGTTCGTCTCCCTCTTTTTATAGTTTTTATATTACACTTTCTCTGTAAACTGACTTATAAGCCTTACTTATACAGTAACCTTAGTTCCGACAAATTTGCCATGTACTGCATTGATGATGCTGTCTTTTTCATCCAGTGCAAATACCAGCATCGGCATCTTCTGTTCCATACACATGATCGATGCTGTCAGATCCATAGCTGCCAGTTTCTTTGCAACTACTTCTTCAATGGAAATTTCATCATATTTTACTGCATTCGGGTTTGTCTTCGGATCACTGTCATAAATTCCGTCAACAGCTTTTGCAAGAAGGATTGCTTCTGCTTCGATCTCTACTGCGCGAAGTACAGTGGCTGTATCTGTGGAGAAGTAAGGATGTCCTGTACCGCCTGCAAAGAATACGATCTTGCCCTGTGCAAAGCTTGCTTCCACTGCATCCTTAGAGTAAAGGCTTGTAAATGCACCGCATACAAATGGTGTAAAGATTTCTGTCTTTAATCCAAGGTATCTGCAGATATCAGATACATAAATACAGTTCATAACTGTTGCAAGCATACCAATCTGATCAGCCTTATTCCTGTCGATAGTCTCACTGGTGCGTCCTCTCCAGAAATTACCTCCGCCGATCACGATGCCGATTTCCAGTCCTTCCTCAGCAATTGTCCTGATCTGCTTTGCAACTTCAATAACAGTCGCCTCGTCAAATCCGGTCTTCTTTTCACCGGCAAGGGCTTCACCGCTTAATTTTAATAATACACGTTTCATAGTAACTGTCTCCTGAAATTAATTTTATCGCAGGTAACAGAGGATCGGAATACCTCCTCTGTTACATTCGTAGTTCTATTCTACCATATTCCGGCAACAATTTCATTACCATTTTCATCAACTGTTGTAGAAACTGTGAAATTGCTGTAATAATGGAATCCTGTTTTACCTGTCTCAGGATCATCCTCATAGCTGCTGCCCTGTGGAGAACCGCATGCGCCTTCCAGTGCATCCAGAGACTGACCGATATACTGTTCTGCTGTGGAAATCATATCGCCGCCATTTCCCGGATCATCGTTACTGCCCGGATCATCATTAGTACCCGGATCGTCTGAGTTTCCTCCATTGCCCGGATCATCTGAATTATCCCCGGTTCCATTGCCACTGTTATTATTCTGATCAGAACTGTTGTTACTATCTGTGGAATCAGAATCATCTGCAGAATTCTTATCACTGTCGTCTGTGGAATCTGATTCTGACTCACTGTCATCTGTAATTCCAAGACGTTCCTTTACCGCATCAAGCGTGGATACTTCTTTTGTTGATGTACCTGTCAGATATTTTGCATATGGGATCGCATCATCATCTGTGCCATCCATACATAACGTAATCTGCGAAATTGTTCCAAGCGGAATATCGCGGAAAAAGCATTCATTCGTGTCCTCATCAGTATATGCAATACGGATATCATAGGAAGCTGTACTCTTGTTGGATGTTGTCTGCGTATCTGATGTCTGTGTACCTGATGTCTGTGTATCTGATGTCTGTGTACCTGATGTCTGTGTACCTGATGTCTGTGTACCTGATGTCTGTGTATTTGCAGTCTGCATATAATACAGTGCCTTGTCCTTATCTGTCAGGGTAAACATTCCATTGATGAGATCATCTCCCCATCCTCCATCCTCGTCTGCATCATAATCCTCACTGTCTTCATCCACATGAGTCCGGATATAGAGTGACTGGATGTCATCCCCTGTATTATTTACAAACACAATCTTAGATGCTGTGGAAGTTTTCTCCCCCATTACATTCTTTATGTCTTCATCTGCTGTCTGCTGCATATCCACCATATCGACTGCCTTGGTTACTTCAGGAGTCGGGGTAGCTGTTACCTCTACAGGTGCTGTCTCTGTTGTCTTTTTCTTACCACATCCGGCAGCTGCCACTGTCATTACTAACAGACCTGCCAGTATTAAATAACGTTTCTTCATAATATATTCCCTCCTGCTATATGGAATATCTTTTTTCTTTTTAACAATGTCATTTTTTCAATTCCCTATTATTGCAGAGTATCGAAAACTTGTCAACTAAGCCTCTGCCGATTTCATACAATTTTAAGACTTTCAGATTTTTAAAATCTCTGCCTGCGGACGCATTCTTATGAAAAAATCACATTTTTCCTACTTCATATTATTGCACAAAAGGAAACGCTCACTGTAATCAGCGGATACTCACCAGAAAGGATGTTACTGTGACTTTCACTCGCAAAAAACACCTCGCGGAATATTACCAGTGAACAGTAACGAAAGGACTACCATGTTGCTCTGGCAGTCCTTTCTCATCTCTTTGTGGTCATATTTAATATATTTCTATTCTGCCAGCTTCATCAGAAGTTCCACGCATTCTTCCTCTGATAAAACCGAAGTATTCAGGCAGATATCATAATTTTCCATTTTTCCCCATTCATGTCCTGTATAAAAGTTATAATAATCTCTTCTCTGACGGTCTTTATATGCAATCCTGTCAAGTGCTTCCTCCTGAGAAATATGCTTATTTTTCTTAATCCGTTTAATACGGTCTTCCATATCAGATGCATAAATATACACACGAAGCAGCTGATTATCATCTTTCAGGATCTGGTCTGCACATCTTCCCACAAAAATGCATGGACCTTCCTGTGCCAGGCGCTTCACTGTCTCTTTCTGCGCATGAAACATCTTCTCCGGAATCGTCAGGCGTTTTTTATCCTGCGATTCTTCTGACATCATTACTCCGATTGCATAAAGAAGACTGGTCTTGCCTTTAAATTCATTGATGATTTCCTGACTGATTCCATGCCTCTCTGCTTCCTTCGGCAAAAATTTACTGTCGTAACAGGGAACTCCCATTTTTTCTGAAAGCAAAGCTGCAATATATCTTCCACCGCTTCCATACTGTCTGCTGATCGTGATTGTTTTCATAGGGCACCACTCCTTTCAGCTCATCTGCCTGAAAATGAATTGTTATTTTTTTATCTATATGATAGATTATAAGAATTTTCGAATATTTTTGCAATATCCATTAATTTTTTCATAACATTTCACAATTTTGAGCCAAAGGATTTAGTAATATTATCAATATAGATTCTTAACCTTAAATTCACGCTCTGCTTCTCTTCTCTGGTCTTTCTTTGCGATATCCTGTCTCTTGTCATAAAGTTTCTTACCTCGAGCCATTCCGATCTCTACTTTTACCAGACTGTCTTTGAAATAAACTTTCAGAGGTACTAAAGTTAACCCTTTTTCTTTGAGCTTTGCTTCAATCTTATTGATCTCATATCTGTGAAGCAGAAGCTTACGGATTCTCAACGGGTCTTTGTTGAAAATATTGCCTTTTTCATAAGGGCTGATATGCATTCCGTAGATGTAAACCTCTCCGTTCTCTACACGGATAAAGGATTCCTTGATGCTGCATTTGCCCATACGCAGGGATTTTACTTCTGTTCCTGCAAGGGCAATACCGGCTTCATAAGTATCTTCTATAAAATAATCATGAAATGCCTTTTTATTATTGGCAATCAGCTTCATTCCTTTTTTCTTTGCCATAATATCCTCCAAGCCATTTTTATTTAATTCTCTTCTTCATCATTCCAGATATCAGCAACCAGCTCAAAATCTACTGTTTTGAGCATTTTATCTGCATCTGCCACACGGACACAGACTTTATCTCCCAATTTGTAGACTTTCTTTGTCATCTCTCCGCGGAGTTCGTAGGTTTCCTGGTCGAAGATATAGTAGTCATCCCGCAGAGTGTTGACATGTACCAGACCTTCTACTGTATTTGGGAGTTCTACGTAAAGCCCCCATCCGGTAACGCCTGAGATAATTCCCTCGAATTCCTCTCCCAGATGGTAGGACATATATTCTGCTTTCTTCAGCTTGTCTGATTCACGCTCTGCCTCATCTGCGCGGCGTTCGCATACACTGGACTGCCTCGCAACTTCATCAAGGATTTCAGCATAGTGTTCGGTTCTGCCTTCACGCATCAGTCTGCCTCGTAAGTTATCCTTAATGATCCTGTGGATCTGCAGATCAGGATATCTTCTGATCGGAGATGTAAAATGGCAGTAATATTTTGCTGCCAGTCCAAAGTGACCGCTGCATTCTGTTGTATATTTCGCCTGTTTCATGGAACGCAGCACCAGACGGCTGATCATTGCTTCATTCGGAAGCCCTTCGATACTTTCGATGATCTGCTGGATTTCTTTTGGCGTGATTTCTTCTTTTGCTTTCTGAATCTTCACACCATGATTGTGAAGTAATGTCAGAAGACTCTCCACTTTCTCCGGATCCGGGTTATCATGGGTTCTGTATACAAACGGAATCTCTTCTGTGCAGTATTCCTGTGCCACAGTCTCATTTGCCATCAGCATGAAATCTTCAATGATTTTGGTTGCCACATTTGCTTCATATGGCTTAACATCGATTGCTTTTCCTGCTGCATTGAGAATAATCTTGCTCTCCGGAAAATCAAAGTCAATGGAACCTCTGTGATGGCGGCTGTTTCGTAAGATTCCGGACAGTTCTTTCATCATAAAGAACATCGGGATAAGTGCATCATACCGTTTCTTTGCTTCTTCGTCTGTGTCCTCAAGAATGTTCTTTACATCAGTATAGCACATTCTCTCATCTACGTTAATCACTGTTTCCGCGATCTGATGGGAAACTACCTTACCCTTTTCGTTAATGTCCATCAGGCAGCTCAACGCCAGTCTGTCCTCTCCCTGATTCAGAGAACAGATTCCATTGGAAAGACGTTCCGGCAGCATTGGCACAACGCGGTCTGCCAGATAAACACTGGTTCCACGTTTCAGTGCTTCCCTGTCCAGAGCACTGTTGTACTGTACATAGTTGCTTACATCTGCGATATGGACTCCCAGATGGTAAATGTCCCCCTCTTTTGTCAGGGAAATCGCATCATCCAGGTCTTTGGCATCTTCGCCGTCAATAGTGGCTGTCTGCAGATGTCTCAGATCCAGTCTTCCATCTCTGTCTGCATCCAGCACATGATCCGGAACACGCTGAGCCTGCTTCATTACTTTCTCAGGAAATTCACTTGGGATTCCGAAGCTCTTGACGATTGCCAGGATATCTGTACCCGGTGTTCGGATATTTCCCAGATTCTCCTTAATTTTTCCTTCAGGATTCTTATTTCCGGAGCCGTAATCTGTGATCACCGCGATTACTTTATCACCATTTTTAATTCCTGCTGCTTCTTTTCTCGGAATGAAGATATCTTTGGAAAATTTCGGATTATCACTGATCACAAAACCGAAATCCCGATTTAACTGATAAGTTCCTACAATTTCAGGCATACCACGCTCCAGAACCTTCACAACTACGCCTTCCTGGCGTTTTCCCTCTTTTTTGTCATTTCTGATGATGATCCTTACTTTATCCTGATGCATGGCTGTTCCTGTATCACTTTCAGGAATAAAGATATCCTCATCCTGTCCTTCGATTTCTACGAAGCCGAAACCTTTGGGATGTCCGATGAATGTTCCCTCAGCCTGGATTCCCTCCGGCTGCTCTTTTTTATTTTTATCTTTTTTATTTTTATCTTTCTTCTTTCTGCCATACTCTGATCCGTATTCTTCTCTTCGGTCATCGTAATAACGGTCATCTTTTTTCTTTTTCCATTTTCCTTTGACCTTTTCATATCTGCCCTTGCGGTCTACAGATACCTTTCCTTCCTCGCAAAGTTCGTCCAGAACATCATACAGCTCTCTTTTCTCTTCTTTTGAAAGTCTCAGAAGAGAAGAAATCTCGCGGAGTCTCATTGGCTGATAAATAGGATCTCCCATCAGTTCCAGGATAAACTTTTTTCTTCTGTCCATATCTTTTTTACTCATATTACTCCTCACAGCCTCCGCAGAGGACTTTTATCTGATTCAGCTCTTTATGACACAAAAAACACTCTTGCACATAACAAGAGTGTTTCAAATTTCTTTTCTGATTAACCAAGCATATTTAATGCTACAGAAATTACAAAAAATAAAATTCCCATAATAGTGGTTGCCTTAACAAGTCCGCCCTCCATGGAACGACCTTTGTTCTTACCCCAGTATGTTTCTGCTGCTCCGGCGATAGCACCAAGTCCCTGCTGCTTACCTTCCTGCATAAGAACTACTACTGTAAGAGCGATGCAATCTATTATGAAAATGACACTCAGAATGATCTTAATAATCTGCACTTCGTTACACCTCCTAATCAACTGAGTTTCATTGTAACATAGCCGGATGGGGATTTCAACCACAATTCAGAGTTTTTGTCAGGTTTCTTAACAATTTTTTTCATTTTCTTTAAAAGGATTTTCATACACTGCCAGTTCTCCCAATGCCTCATGGATACGAAGAAGCTGATTATATTTGGCATTTCGGTCCGAACGGCAGGGTGCACCTGTCTTAATCTGGCCGGCACCTGTGGTAACTGCCAGATCTGCGATAAATGAATCTTCCGATTCTCCTGATCTGTGAGAAATTACTGTCCTGTATCCCGCTTTCTGTGCCATTTCCACTGCATCCAATGCTTCTGAAAGTGTTCCTATCTGGTTTAATTTTATCAGAATGGCATTTGCCGCTCCCAGTTTGATACCACATGCAAGACGTTTGATATTCGTGACAAACAGATCATCACCTACGAGCTGTATTTTGTCTCCCAGTCTTTTTGTCATCTGTTTCCAGCCTTCCCAGTCATCTTCCTCAAGTCCATCTTCAATGGAAACAATCGGGAACTTCTCTGCAAGTTTTTCATAATATTCTATCATCTCGCCGGAATCCCTGAGAACTTCTTCCCCTTTCATTTTTCCTTCTCCGGGGAAAACATAAACGCCTCTTTCTTCATCGTACAGTTCACTTGCCGCAGCATCAATTGCAATGCTGATATCCTTTCCGGGTTCATACCCTGCCTTTTTTACTGCTTCCAGAATCACTTCCAGGACGCTTTCTGAATCGGAAAGATCCGGTGCGAAACCTCCCTCATCTCCGACTGCTGTTGACAGACCTTTTTGTTTCAGGATAATTCTGAGAAACTGGTATACTTCCGCACACATTCGAATCGCCTGCTCCATATTTTCCGCTCCCGTCGGCATAATCATGAATTCCTGTAAATCCACCGTATTGTCAGCGTGACGTCCCCCTTGTGTCAAGCTAATGACACAAAATTTTTGTAATTTGTCCATCATCACTTCAACTGCAGATTTTCTGCACCTGCTCTACATACTTCACCAGCTCATCAGCAAAATTCCATTCAATTTCTATTCGCTTATCATTATATACCTTGATACCACGAATAAAAGTTACTGCTATCTCTCTGGTTAATTGCTTATTTCCTTCGATCAGGTCTGTCAGGCACTGTCTGCCATCGGGCGGAAGTTCAAATAAACGTTCAGCCGCTTCACTCTGTTCTGTCTCCATTTGCGCTATCGCTAAGGTTTCTTTCTCAATTTGTTTATCCAGCTTGTCATTTTTTCTGGTGAACTCTTCTTCTGAGATTTCTTCCATTGCATATCGCATATATAGTTCAGTCTTCTGGTGCTTGTATCTGCTAATACTGTCTTTGGCATCCCGAATCTTTTTTGCAGCTCCATTCACTTTTGATTTTAATTCTGCTTTCTGTAATTCGAGTACCGGTTCAGCATCATCACTGATCTTTGCAAACAGCTTTATTGCCCTGAAAATCATCTCATTGAACTCGTCATCATATAAATTGTCTGTTACACAATCTTGATTTGCCGCATTAAATTTCCTTGGGCACTTAAAGTGCGGATTGCATCTGGTTACATGCTGTAGATTCTGACCGCATCCCCCACATTTTACCAATCCTTTCAGCGGATAATTATTATTGTGGGTTTTGCTCCTCTTTCTGGAATTTAATTCCAACTTTTCCTGTACAGCATCAAACACCTCTTTAGAAACAATCGCTTCATGCGTACCCTCAACCACAATCCAGTCTTCTTCTTTTGTTTTCAAATGCTTATTACTTCCTACCGAAGCAACTTTCCACTTGCCGCCAATCGTAGTTCCCGTATACGTTTCTGTCATCAGTATCAGTCTTACAGTTACTGGATACCAGATATATTTTTCTGTTGTTTTCTTCACACCAGTTTTCAGAACTTCTCTTTTATATTGACCTGGACTCATAATTTTCTGCTCATTCAGGTAACGTGCCAGCTGAGTAATATTCATTCCATCAAGATATTTCTGAAATATCATCTTCACAACAGGCGCTGTCTCCGGATTAATCACGAGGCTGGTCACATCTTCATCAGGCTTCAAATATCCATACGGTGCTCTCGCTCCCATATATTTTCCAGCTTTCTGACGCTGTATCAAAGTTCTTTTTACTTTAACGGAAGTATCAATGCTATGATGTTCGTTAATAATATTTCTGAAACCAACATCTATTCCCGGCATACCAGATTCATATTTCATACTATCAACATTATCATTGATCGCTATGAATCTCACATTCATAAATGGAAAAATTTGTTCCAGATATGTGTCAACCTCTATATGATTCCTGCCGAATCGAGAAAGGTCTTTCACTATAATTGTGCTGACTTTTCCATCTCTTACTAATTCCATCATACTTTGGAATCCTGGGCGATCGAAATTCGTTCCACTATAGCCATCATCTTTGAATTCTAACACTTCCGTATTTTTGAACTCATTTTTACTGGCTATGTATTGCCCAATCACAATTCTCTGATTGGTAATACTATTGGATTCATCCAGCATATCCTCATCTTCCAGCGACAATCTTAAATACTTTACTATGCATTTACCATCTGACATCTGATCACCCCCTCCTCTAAAATTTCTGATAACGCCTGTATTTCATCTTGAAATTTAAATTCGATCTCTATACGTTTGTCTTCATATAAAGAGATTTTCTTTATATAAGAACGGACAACATCTTTTGTAAGGAATTCCAAATTCTTTCCTTTACTGAATTCAGCAAGCCACGAGAAGTTCTTTTTACACAATTTTTCTGTAATTTTTCTACTCTTCTCAATTTCTTTCTGTCTTGTAACCAGGTCTTTTTCGACCACGGTTATTCTTTCTGTCATACGATTATATGCATCCGTATCAATCTCGCCCGAAACATATTGCTCATATAATTCAAATCGTCTTGCTTCGTTCCTTTTATTGAGCTGAACAATTTTACTCTGTTCCCTGTTCAAATATTTTTGGAATGTTTCAAAATATTCACCATTAAAGCGTTTCAGTTGCGTTTTTAATTCACATACTGTTTTTAGCTGCATGATGAGTGCCCGATACACCAGTTCATCAATTACTTCTTCTTTCCAGCGATTACAGTTATATTTTTCCTTGGAAATTTTTGCATAATTACCACAAATGAAATAGTAATTGTAATACAAAACACCATTCTTTTCGCTGTAATAGTATCTCCGAACCATATTAGCGCCACAGTCACCACAGTATATCAATCCAACATACTTATTATCCTGTTTTCCATGAGTCTGCATATTCGATAAATCTTTTTTGGGCAATGCTTTCTCCTGCTTTAATTTGATTACATTTTGTACTTTTTCAAATAATTCAGCACTCACTATAGCCTTATGGGTATTCACATGTTCAATCCATTCTTCTTTATCCAACATTACATTTTTTTCTTTTGTAAGAAGTGAAGTTCTTGTTTTATGTGAATAAGTATTTCCCAAATAGTGCCTATTTTCCGCAATCTGTTTAATTACAGATGATTGCCAATGCATATCCGTTTCGTCAATTCTATCCAAGAATAACTTCCCAGTTCTTGCGTATACCCTTGGCGAAGCCAGCAGCATGGTATTAAACTCTCTCGAAATTTTCAAATATGACTGCCCTGCAGCAAGTTTTTCAAATATTTCTACTACATACGGTGCAGTTAAAGGATCGGGAACAGTAGTAGATTTTCCTTTTTCATCTCTAGCTCTCTTATACCCATAAGGAGCATCTCCACCACAATATTCACCTGACTCCATCTTAATTTTCATGGCACTTGTCATTTTTACAGATGCATCTTTTGCATACATATCATTTGCCAGATTCGATATCATGATTCCCAGCATCTGATTGTCACATTCTGGACTGATACTGTCATAGTTATCATTGACTGATATAAAGCGCACTTGCATAAATGGAAATATTTTTTCCAGATATTTTGATACTTCTTCCAAATCTCGACCAAATCGTGATAAATCCTTTACTATGACCGTATTTATTTCTTTTGTTTTGATGTCACCAAGCATTCTCACAAAGTCATCTCGATCAAATTTCGTACCTGATATACCGTCATCCTTATAAAACTTTACAACTTCAATATCCGGATGAGATTCTGCGTAAGAAAGAGCGATCAGTTTCTGTGTCTCCAGCGATTCTCTCTTCTCACCATTGATATCTACAGATATTCTGGTATAAATACCGGCTTTCCAGATCTTCTTCGGTGATGCCTGCACAAATGCTTCAGCTTGTTTCATCTGGCGATTTCTTGTTCTTGCCATTATACAGCCACCTCCTGTTTTGTTTTTCCAATCTGTTCTGCCAGTCTTGCAGCTGTTACCAACTCATCTTGGAATCGGTAAACAATCTCTATTTTTTTTCCTTCAAAGACATTTATTTTTTCCACATACTGAAGAAGCATATCTCTGTCAAGATCTCCCAGCGACGGTTTCTCAAGAAATGTGTTTACCCATTCTTCGCACAGCAGTTTATTTTCAAGGAGATTTTCCATATACTCTTCCTGCTTTTCAATATTGCTTTCCAGACTTTTAATTTCTGTCTGATACCGTTCTCTAAGCAAAGCGTAATCATCCCTAGAAATAACTCCTGACGCAAGATTTCCCGATAATGAATGTAACAACTTATAATATTTATTGACTTTGTTTCGTAACTCAAGTATCTGGTCATCATGCTGTATCAATGTCTGTGTATCCAAAGAATTCTCTTTCAAATACTCCATTGCACTCCGTATGGCATCCGTCATCTTACTGTATATTTTCAAAGAATCCATTACCAGCTGAATCAGCACATCTTCTCTGATACTATGTCTGGAACATTGATCCTTCTTTTTATTGTAAGAAGAACAGATATAAAAAACTGTCTTTTCTCCTTTATAACTGTTAGTTCGCCGGATCAGATTACTTCCACAGTCTCCACAGGATAATAACCCACCAAACAAATAAAGTCTGTTTTCTCCGGGTGCTATCCTGGTATCCTTCGCAAGCAACATCTGAACTGTTTCATATTCTTCTTTTGTAACGATACCTTCATGATGATTTTCAAAAATCACCCATTCTTCCTTTGGTAATGCCCTCTGCACCTTAACTTTATAGTTAATTCTTTGGGATTTTCCCTGTTGAAGCACTCCATAGTAGATTGGATTCTTTAAGATACGGATAATTGCTACTGCTGACCACCTGGATGTCAGATGTGTCTGAAATGACGATTTGAAGTTTACTCCGGTCGCACGTTTGTAATCAGCCGGTGCAAGAACTCCCAGTTCATTCAGTTTATCTGCAATCAGCTGATTGCTCATGCCCTCCATCTTCCAGTTAAAAATATCTCTTACATGCTTTGCAGCAACCGGATCAATTTCTATCTGACTTTTATCAGCATCACACTTTTTATATCCATATGACACGTAATTTCCCACATATTCTCCAATATTTCTTTTTGCACTCAAGTGGCTTCTTACTTTTTGAGAATTCTGTCTGCAATACGTGTCATTAACAAAGGATTTCACCGGTAATACAAGATGCGTATCGGTAATGTTTGCTGTTTCAGAATCATAATTATCATTGATTGCTATAAATCGTACTCCCAGTTGTGGAAATACTTTTTGAATATACCGATCAACATCTATATGCTCTCTACCGAATCGAGACAAGTCTTTTACAATGATACAGTTGATTTCCTTATTTTCGATTGCCTTGAGCATTGCCTGAAAACCAGGACGCTTAAAATCAGTACCTGAAAAACCATCATCTTTAAATGTCTCAACAATAGTAATATCAGATGTCGATTTCATATAGTTATCAATCAAAATTGACTGATTTACAATAGATTCACTTTCAGCCTTATCTCCGTCCTCAATACTAAGACGAAGGTACTTGGCTGCTATCCAGATATTTTTTTGCATAAAAAACACTCCTATCCAAAGATTCTGCCAAAACAGAACCCTTAAATAGAAGTGCTCTATTCAAATTTAGTCCTGTTAGCATTATAGCACACTTCGTCTTCTGTGTGAATATGAAATTTTGTTGTTCCAGTTATTCCCTTATGCCAATCCAGCTTTCTTTGCTACAAGCTGTTTTGTACAGTCTATATAGGAAAGGGAAGCTGCTGCATTAAAAACACTTTTTACGACATAGCCCATATCTTCATATACATATGGGTTATCAGAGTGATTAAGCAGCACTTCCATCTTATTGCTTTTCCTGCTATCCAGCTCTGAAATCAAATCCTTGTACTTGGGCAAACTATCTCGTTCAATCTCTTTGATATCAACTGTTTTCAACTCTTCTAATCTTTCAACTGTTGTCATGGACATCGCCTCCTTTTCCTATAGTTACCGTTATCGAAAATAAATATTCGTAACAGTTATGTAGTCTTCTCTTCCATTCCCATCTGAATCCGTACTGCTTTCAGTACCCGATCCAGGCTCCACTT
>OGPZ01001317.1_pt1 | contig 18020 bp, 8 predicted proteins | sample 1553111 | NCBI WGS metagenome assembly OGPZ01 (sample SAMEA2579968, study PRJEB22360) | human gut metagenome
TGGCGGCAGTCAGAGGTCTGCAAGGACCGGAAGATGCCGAATATGACAAACTTCATGCCTGCGCCAAACACTTTGCCGTACACTCGGGTCCCGAATGGAACCGTCACAGCTTCAACGCAGAAAACATTGCACCCAGAGACTTATGGGAAACCTACCTTCCTGCTTTCAAGGAACTGGTACAAAAAGCAGGAGTTAAAGAAGTGATGTGCGCTTACAACCGTTTCGAAGGCGATCCCTGCTGCGGCAGCAACCGTCTGTTAACCCAAATTCTCCGCAACGACTGGGGATTCAAAGGAATCGTAGTCACCGACTGCGGAGCAATCGGAGACTTTTTCCAACGCAAGAAACATGAAACGCATCCCGATGCCGCCCATGCTTCTGCCGACGCTGTTTTAAGCGGAACAGATCTCGAATGTGGCGGTAACTTCAAAAGCATCACCGATGCTGTGAAAAAAGGCCTGATTTCGGAAGAGAAAATCAATACATCAGTCAAAAGACTACTGAAAGCCCGCTTTGAACTGGGAGAAATGAATTCGACTCATCCCTGGAGTAACATTCCATTTTCTGTTATCGACTGTCCCAAACACAAAGAACTGGCACTGAAAATGGCACATGAAAGTCTGGTATTACTCCAAAACAATAACAACATCCTTCCATTAAACCGTCAGATGAAAGTCGCAGTCATCGGCCCCAACGCCAACGACTCGGTAATGCAATGGGGTAACTACAACGGCTTCCCTTCACATACCGTTACTCTACTGGAAGGAATACGCGCCAAACTACCTGACGCACAAATCATCTACGAACCTGTATGCGGATATACAAACGACACCACCCTGCACAGCCTATTCAATCAGTGCAGCATCGACGGAGAAGCCGGATTCAACGCCACCTACTGGAATAACCACGAATATAAAGGCAAAATTGCCGCAACCGACCGTCTGACCACTCCTTTCCATTTCAGTGCAGAAGGTTCTACCGTATTTGCTCCCGGTGTAGGATTGAAAAACTTCACCGCCATCTATCGTTCCACTTTCCGCCCAACAGATTCCGGTGCCGCCACTTTCCGCGTAATGACTAACGGAGGAGTTACTTTATTCCTCAACGGCAAGCAAATAGCAGAAGCCACCAACATCAAGAATCATACCAATCTGTATTCTTTCAACTACGAAGCAGGAAAGAGTTACGACATCGAGTTGCGTTTTATTCAGGTTAAAGATAACCCTGCACTGAACTTCGACTTGGCAAAACAAACTCCAATGGATGCCCGTGAAATCCTGAACAAGTTGCAAAGCGCAGATGTAGTTATCTTTGCCGGAGGCATCTCCCCCCTATTGGAAGGAGAATCCATGCGGGTATCCGACCCCGGTTTCAAAGGCGGCGACCGTACAGAAATCGAATTGCCCGCCATCCAGCGCGAAGTTCTTGCTCTTCTAAAAAAGAATGGAAAGAAAACAGTATTCGTCAACTTCTCCGGTTCGGCAATGGCCATCGTGCCTGAAACGCAGAATTGCGATGCTATCCTGCAAGCATGGTATCCCGGACAGGCAGGTGGAACAGCCGTTGCCGATGTTCTTTTCGGAGATTACAATCCTGCCGGACGTCTGCCTATCACTTTCTATAAAAGCATGCAACAATTACCGGATTATGAAGATTATTCGATGAAGGGACGTACCTACCGTTTCATGACAGAAACACCTCTTTATCCATTCGGCTACGGTTTAAGTTATACCCGTTTTTCTTATGGAAAAGCCACCCTGAACCAATCGAAGCTGACCAAAGGCGAAAAAGCAATCCTTACTATCCCGGTAAGTAACGTCGGACAGAGAGATGGTGAAGAAGTGGTTCAAGTATACATCTGCCGTCCTGACGACAAAGAAGGTCCGCAAAAAACTCTTCGTGGTTTCCAACGGGTTAACATTGCTAAAGGTAAGACACAGAACGTCCAGATAGAGCTTCCGTACGATTCTTTCGAATGGTTTGATGCAGCGACCAATACCATACATCCTTTAAACGGAACATATAAGATACTTTACGGAAACAGTTCAAATGAAAAAGACTTGCAAACGTGCAGTATTCAGATTCAATAGGTAATGCCATTACATACAATTTGAGGCCGGGTTGATGAACTTAGGCTACATTGAATATTTATAAAAAAATGGTTTTTATTGTCAGGCCAAGAGTTATGGCTTCATAAAGTGATTGTTTTCAAGTTATTACCCACTGACAATAGAAGCTGACAATAGGCTGACAATAAAGATTTCCGTCTTTTATTGTCAGCCTATTATTGTTTAAAACTGCACTATGCAGCTATTATCCCTTACTTACCAAGCCTGCATTATTCCGCTAAGACACCGTTATTGTTCAACTAAGGTGCCGTTATCGTTCTGCTAAAGTATCGATATTGTTAGTTCTTCACGGCCGTGGGAAGGTAAAGATAGCGGCACCTTTGCCCAACTATACCGGCACACTAATCAAACTATACAGGCATACTTACTCAACTGTACAGGCATACGAATGCAACTACATCAGAACCTTAAAACAACAATTCCAAGATGTCAGCATAACTATACAATAAAAAAACAGGCTGACAATAGAACTCTTAATTCTTATTGTCAGCCTATTGTCAGCTTCTATTGTCAGCATCTATTATACTGTAATTCACTTCTTTAACTGCCGTCCTGACAGATTGACAATAAAAACAGTATAAAACAGATAGTACAGTTAGTTCTTGGTCAGTAACCGTTTCTCTGAAATCGTTCCCAGATCTTTTCCGTTAATGGTGATATCCGTCGTATTTTCGATCTGTATCATAGATTGGTCAGGAGTGTCAATTTCAACATTCTCGATGTTGAGTTTTGCCACTTTATTCACTACAATACCCTCTTTAGCACCAGTAACCACCATATTCTTGATGGAAATATTCTCAATTGGCATTTCGGGAAGTCCGTTCAGATACGCCGCCCGTCCTGCTCCCCTGCAAAACACATCCGAGATATAGATGTTCCTGAAAGCAGGAGTCTCTTCACTCACACTCGGAATCGGTTCACCGGGAGCACTTTTGGCCGCATAATATAAATCGGCAATCAAAGCATCATTAGGAATATCAATCATATTTATATTATTGATATAAATATTCTCCACAACGCCACCACGTCCACGGGCACTTTTAAACCGCAACCCGACATCCGTACCGATAAAAGAACATTCGGACACATACACATTCTTCACTCCTCCGGACATCTCACTACCAATTACGAATCCGCCATGACCATGCAAAACGGTATTGTTTCTCACAATCACATTCTCACAAGGTTCTCCACGTCTGCGACCATCTTCATCTTTACCCGATTTCAGACAGATCGCATCATCTCCCGCATCAAAGAAGCAATTAGTAATCAGAACATTCCTGCATGATTCTACGTCAAGCGCATCTCCGTTCTGCGAATACCAGGGATTGAACACCTTGACATCATTCAATGTCAAAGATTCGCACGATAATGGATGAAGACACCAACTCGGAGAGTTTTTGAATGTCACACCCTCCAAAAGAATCCTTTTACTCTTCACGATGCTCAACAGTACAGGACGCAACCAACTTTTCATTTCCTCCCATTCTTTGTTGCTGATATCCTGCCGTTTATTTCCCCAATCGGTCATGAGAACAGAAGCTTTCAGTGCTCCCTCATTAGGATACCACACCTTTCCGTTCTCATCCACTTTCCCACCAGAACTCACCAGAGTCTTCCATTGCCTTTCCGTCATCTTGTCTTTCTTGACAGGACGCCATCTATCTCCCGCCCCGTCAAAAACGCCGTAACCGGTAATGGCAATATTCTCGGCATTCACAGCCGAAATAGGCGACTGGCAGCCCCGGGTATCCAGTCCTTCAAATGAAGTCGTAATAATCGGGTACAACGAGGTATCCCCGCTAAACACGATTAAAGCATTCTTTTCGGCATGCAAATTGACGTTACTCTGCAAAACAATGGGTCCCGTCAGCCACAATCCCTCCGGAATGACTACTTTGCCACCACCTTTCTCATGCACTGCTTTAATGGCGTTATTGATAGCCTCCGTATTCAATGTTGCCCCCCCACTTTTCGCACCGAAATCACAGATATTCACCTGATAATCGGGAAAAGAGGGTTGCTCTACAGTGGGCATGGAAAAAGGAAGATCCTTATATATATCTTCCTTATCTCTCTTCTTATCTTCCGAGTTCGAATATGCCTGACAGGACGTCAACAACAAGAATCCTATCAAGATTATTTTGAAATCTCTTTTCATTAATCTATCCATTTCTTTTTTTTATTATGCATCAAACCTATTGAAATACACTATCTCTTTTTTAATATGAAAGAACCGTTCTATTCCCCAAAGAACCATACTGATTCACAGCGCAAACTTGTAACTCCATTACTGGATATTCCGGAAGAGTCAAGGACGTTCCACAAGTTATACCCAACACCCTATCCCCACTGAAAACAATATACCCTATTGCATCATTTACACTTTTCCATTCTAACTGTTGATTTTTCTTCTTAACACCTTTCGGAGCGGGAAGCTTTTCCATCATCACACGAGGATTCCACTGATCTGTTCCAGGAATTATATTTTCGTAGGTATAAGTTGCAGCTTCTTCTGCCGTAATTACCGCACGACTATTTCCTTTAGGGGCATTTTCTCCACGCCCCTCATATTCTGTCTTACGCTTATCCAAGTTCAGAATATTACCTGCGGCATCCCGACTGTCATATTCGGCAAACAAAGCAGGAAGTGTACCCATATTTGCCCACCCCTCGGGAGAAACCGGAATATTCATGGTAGTATGAATATAAACCGTCTTTGGTGAATTATGCCACGGACGCCCTAGTTTGACGCCCCATTTCTTTACATTAGCTGCCGCCTCATTACCATCTATTGTACAATTCCTAAATACATAACCCCACTTCGCATCTTTATGACAGGGAGCTACAATGATAGCACCACTACGGGTATTATAAAACGTACAGTTCTCTGCCAACACATTTCCTCCACCATAGAAATAGTCTACTGCTCCTTCAATCCAGCAATCTTTGACATAATGCCGTGCTGTATCATCACCCGTAGTCATCCATGTGTCCTGAAAAGAACGAAAGTTACAATTATTAAATGCAATACGATCTGCCTGACTACTCATTGCTAAAGCTTGCGGTCCTTTTTGACTATCCACTCCCCAATCGTTAACATAAGAGATATTCTCCGAATAGAAATCGAGAGCTTCAATCTTTACCACACTGCCATCATATTTATAGACATCCGATTCCGGATTATGAACTGAATGTCTCCAGTATTCGGTATCTGTTGAATTAGTTTCAGGCTTTCCGCCCACATTCAGACTATGATGGATAACCGTCTTATCTTTGTCCTGCCCTATCAGATGGATGAATGATTTTGCCTTTGGTATAAACAAATACTCCCGATACGAACCATTCTTAACAAATATAAGCCAAGGTGTTTTTGAATTCTCGGGAGCAGCATTTACAGCCTCTTGAACTGTCCTATAATCACCACTTCCATCTCTTGCCACTACTGCCTGAAAGGGAGAATCACTTTCACCGGAATGGCTGATACCCATACTGCCGTTCTCATTGGCTCCCCAAGCGATAAAACTGGAAGATAGTAACAAAACAGTCCCTATTAAAACCCATTGTATATTCTTCATCTTTTTAACGTGTAAATCTATAACATAAAAGGAAGAGCAGCCCCCGGTTTCTTTCTCCCCAGGGGCTATTCCTTCTCAAGGTAAATTATTCTTCACTCATATTCAGTACTTCCCAAACAATCATTTTACTAGGGAATCCAACGGGTATCACCGGCACGATTCGTAACAATTGGAGAACTTGAATCCTTTATCGTCAAATCTCCCTTTTCCGGATCAACAAATAGTTCAGCAGCAGTAATATCCAAATCGGTTGCATTTATCTTACTACCACCCAACACATAATCTTTCGTCGTATAATTATTGGAGAATGTAGTTGTAGTATTCGCACCTATTGAATAAATTTCACCACACGGTGAAGCCAATACCACTCCCTCTATTATCAATTCGGAACCAACAGCAGACTGTATATTAATCATACGCTGATTGCGACAGAAACTATAGAATGTTACATTCTTGTATTCCAGATGAATCGGTTTATCCAGATTGGGCGCATAGAAGATGTTACCCCATCCCCAGCCGTCTGTACTGTTGTTATCTCTACTGAAGGTGCAGTTTCTATAAATCACTCTTTCTACATTATCATATGAGTTACCCTCTTTATCTGTCGATCCAAGGTGGAATGTTCCATACGCACCAGTTTGCCATCCACATTGTTCAAACTTGCAACCTTCCATTTCTAAGTTCATCAGATGTTTGACATTGGCTCCCTGATGACGCCAGAATCCACGTCCAAATCCATAGAAGTCACAATTAACAAAGCTGATATTCTCCATCGTATAGGCATTGCCACTATTAAAGAAGTAACTGTTCAATATTTCCTGTCTGAACTCGACGTTCACAAACTCCATACTGGAAATATAAGACCCGGCAACCACATTCCATGAAGATTCCAGAGTGACAATAGGCTTAATGCCCTCCGTACTGCCTACCAAGCGGAAACCTTTCTTAACAGCAAACGGCGTCAAACGATAAGCAGAACCTGCCGGCAAGAAGTACTCGGTACCCTCCGGAATATCCGCATTGTCATTATTATCAGTCAGAAGCTTCGTCAGATCGTCATCCCAACCCACTGTTATAGATTCGGCAGCCGGTCCTGCCGTGCGGAAAGTGGCCTGATTATAAGGCTTGTCATATTTCCTCGGTTTACTTGTATCGTAAATATTAACAGCATACAGTGTATTCTTATCCAAACCTGTCACCTCGGCACGTCCCTGTACCTTTTCGTCTTCAGTCAGATACCGTGATACATTTGCCAGAGTTTTATCCATCATCGGCATCACACTGATGCTATCCACCGGATTCTGTGCATCTACTTTCCAGCGAATGATAGCAGAGTTTTCTGTTATCTCTGTTTTTGATACGTCTTCCAATAACTTCGCATATTCCGGTCTGGCCTCCGTAGAAGCATTCGTATAAGTCCATTGAGAATTATTGGCTGCATTTGCCGCATTCGAACGCACACGAATATAGAACGTTGTTCCATAAGGGATATCGTCCAGAAAAACAAATGGATCAGTTGTATCTACCGACATAAACAAACTTTTGTAATAAGTATCCTGATGCAACTCTACCGTATAAGATGATGCATCATTTACTTTATACCACACCAAAGTGATAGAATTACTCTTTACCTCCGGTTTCTCCAATACAAATCTGGGCTGAAACAGATCGTCTATTTTGTTATATTTGTCGTCCTCGCAACTAGTGAAGAGGGCTCCCCACAATACAGCAGGCAATATAACCGTTGCCAATCTATATAGTAACTTCATCATAACGTTCATTTTTACTGATTAATATCCATAATAGTTTTGAATAGCTCCTCTATGGTCTGTGATTACCTGTGACGGATAAGGACACAAATATCTCAACGGATCAGTAGGACTCACACTCTTGTCATTGTTCATATTGATAAATCCTCTGAAACTCCAGGAGATATCTTTCAATGTCTCAAATTGTTGAGTCTCCGAATTTAAGACTCTCCATCCAACGGCGTATGTCAATGTTTGATAACCAGCAGGTCTACCGGTTCCGAATTCGTCTTTCTCAATACCTACTATATCCAGAATGGTTCTGTCCGAATGCTCCGGATCGGGCACTGACTTATAATAAATATTTTCCGGCACTTTTTCAATACCTGGTATATAAGTACCGTTAGCAGCCAATCCCCAGTTGATCATTTCAAAATAGAGATTATAGATTACCTCACTATATTTATTCCAACGGGCCAAGTCATATTTACGAATACTTTCACCACCAAATTCCCATTTACGTTCGTCCATGATTGCTTTGAAGAAATCTTCTTCACTATTCAGGCTTTCTACATAAGATTCGACTTTCGAAGCCCACAAAGAAGAATCAAAAGCACGACGTCTTACTCTTTTCATTGCTTCCTTTGCATCATCACGTGGTCCGAACCGTTCATTCACAGCTTCTGCATACATCAATAGTACATCTGCAAATCTCATCCGGACGCTGTTGATACCGGTTCCTGCACCACTGGAAGAACCCAACGGAGATTGCATTTTAAGTTTCGACCATTTACCCACACCCATACTGGCAATTCCCATATCAATTTCCTGATTCAGATTCTTATCATATTTATAAGGAGCGCATGTGACATCGCGACGCAAATCCTCTCCATCAAACGTGAACACGTATGTGCCACAATAATGTAGATAGTTGCTGGCACTTCCATACTCATGTTTGTCGCCGGCAATAGTTACACCGACATTATATCCATAACGGCTGGTAACACTTTTCAGCATCGGAACAGCAAAAAGCACATCATCATTATTGGCTGTAGTCCAGTTACATTCATTATACCAGAGTTCTTCGTAGCTCTGTTTCAAATCATGCTTATTCTCCTTAATTACTTTACCCAGATAAGTGATAGCTATATCATAGTAATGTTCGAAATTATCACCGCGTTCCATATATCCCACACTGGCAGGGTTATCTTTATCCGGACGTAAAGACCAGCCTCCACGATACAAAGCCAACTGTCCGATAAGTGCCTGGCAATACTCACGGGAAGCACGTTCTACACCGTAATCCAAATCGGCTGCATATTTCATCATCGGTTCTACACCGATCAACTCATCAATCAGATATTCCAATATCTTGTTACGCTCCGTCACTGTGACAGTGAAGAAATCATCTGTAGATTTAGATGGTTCAGTTACAAATACAACATCCCCCCACGTACGAATCAAGTCCAGGTAAAGCATCGCACGAAGCGTTTTCACTTCTCCATACATATGCTGCACTTCAGTAGGTCCTTCTCCTTTTACCTGTGATGAGAATAGTGGAGAGTTTTCCATCTCATACAGAAAATCGTTCGCATAATTGATAACAGAATACATATTATTCCATGTACTATTCAACACATTCCAGTAAGGTTTGGAATCGAAACAACCGATATCCGCACCGGTAGCAGCCACTGTGTTATTTTTAAAAGAGGACATTTCTACATCTGTATTCGTATTCAGACTATTGGCAAACGTACTTCCATACATACCGTCTTCTGTCATTGCAGAATACATCTTAGTCATCAGAGCTTTCATTTCATCCTCTGAAGAAAAAACATATTCGGGGGTAAATCCTGAAGGAGGCTCGACATCCAGAAAGTCGTTGCAAGATGTAAAAGAGAGCATCGCACAGGCTATGGTTGAATATAATAATCTCTTATTCATAGTTCTTTCATTTTAGTTATTTAATTAAAAGGTCAACTGCGCACCAAAAGTATAGGTGCGGCTTCTCGGATATCTGTTATTATCAATATTCGGTGTCAAGCCGGTAGCAATGTCCACTTCCGGATCATAACCGCTATATCCGGTAATCGTAAACAGATTATAACCTGACATATAGAAACGTACTTTGCTCAAACCAACTTTTGTAGTCCACGCACGTGGCAAAGTATATCCGATAGTAGCTGTATTGAGGCGTAGGAAAGAGCCATCTTCCACTGCATACGACATGGCTATAGGACGTCCGATAGAAGTGGGATTCCACATCGTTGCATTCTTATTAAACTCTGCAAGGACTTCGGGACTATATCGTATTTCATTACCCATATCGTCAAAATTACGCCAACGTTTCTCGGAAGAAATATCCATACTAAAGTTATTGTAATTATTGCTTGCCCATGTTGTCATCATTACTTTATTGGCATTAAACACATCGAAATCATACATAAAGTTGAAAAACACATTAACATCGAAACCTTTAAACGTAGCATTCAGTCCAAATCCTCCAGAGAATTTCGGAGTAGTATTACCGATCACCGTACGGTCTGCATCTGTCAAAGTATAAGGATTGGCACTACTTTCATCCACCGCAGTCAGTTTCTTGAATTTAGCGTTACCGGGACGCGGGTCACCGGACAGTGGACTAGAGTTCACAACTCCATCTTTCAAAGTCCATGTTCTGGATTTAGAATCAAAGGGTTTGAAATCATCCACCGTATAGAAACCGTCATTCACAAATCCATAAATCAAGCCTGTAGTACCGCCAACATAAGCGCGATAATCGTCAGAGTTTAACAATTGAGTGCCTGCCCAGCCGGAAGAGAGTATCATTTCTTTTTCTCCGCTTGCCAGCTTGTCAATCTTGTTTTTATTACGACCAATATTGAATGTTGCATTCAACGTGAAGTCGGGACGGTCTATAATATATCCAGTCAGAGATAACTCGACACCACGGTTTGAAGTCTGTCCCACATTCTCCAGAAATTTAGTATATCCGGTATATCCGGGAATAGTAGAAGAAAGTAATAAGTCTTTCACTGTATTCCAATAGAAATCTAATGATCCGCTTAAACGTTCATTGAAAAAGCCAAAGTCAATACCCAGGTTACGTGTAATTGTAGTTTCCCATTTCATGTCCGGGTTGTACAGTTGTGAGCTAAAGAACTTATAATAGTAACGACTTGTCTCTCCCCAACCAGCAGGGCGGTTACTACTGATTCCATAATATTTCAGAGTTTGATCTGAAGGAATACGGTCATTACCGGAAGCACCATAACTAAGTCTCAATTTCAGATTGGAAACGACAGGGCTGTCTTTCAAAAAGTCTTCATTAGACATACGCCATGCAACGGATGCTGCCGGAAAGAATCCCCAACGATTGTTGGCGCCGAACTTTGATGAACCATCAGCACGTAAAGTCGCATCGATAAAATACTTCTCCCGATAACCATAATGTACACGACCGAAAAAAGAGGAAATACGTGTAGGCGAACCTGAAGAAGAAGAATTCTCATAAGGAGTGCCCAATGCCAGATTATCAAATGCTTTTTCCGCAGTTGTATTTACAGGGAAATAACGGGTTGTATAAGTCTTACTGCTTGATTGAGAACTCTTCATTTCTTGTCCGACCATTAACTGAATATCATGCACGTCATTCAGCATAAAGTTGTAGTTCACCACATTGGAAAGCTGCCATTTGGAACCTTGAGACATACTCCATTCAGCCATCGGCTGGTTATTATTGTTTTTAGCATTACTCGTACCGGTTCCCCAGAAACGTCGTGATTCCTGCGTATTATTCTCGAAGCCAAACTCTGTCCGGAAAGTCATTCCTTTCATGATTTGCCAAGTCAAGGCACCTATTGTACTAAGCGATTTATTAATCCTCTTTTTATAGTTCTTTTCAGATTCTTCTTTCGGATTGAAACGAGTGACTTCATCCAGCAAATCCGGGTCATAATAACTATCATCTTCCGGCAATGTCATATATTCATCCAATCCTTCAGTAGGTGCCTGCCGAAGTGCGGTCAGCAGACTAACACCATCCGTACCCGAACCATCTACTTCTTTATGCAATAAGCGGGTACGATACTCGAATGTCAGGAATTTAAAGAGTTGAGTATTAAGGGTCACATTCAGGTTATTTTGCTTCAACCCATTACCTATCATTACACTAGGACGATCCTGATGAATAAATGTCACTTTATATTTCGTTTTCTCTGTACCACCGTTGATACTAAGGTCTACATACTTAGATACTGGATTTGTCCCAAATATTTCATCTTGCCAGTCTGTCCCCTCATCTCCCTGATAAATATAAAACTCATAAGCCTGCCCATACTTATTAAAGAAATCATTGGGAATAGAATTCTTCTGACGTGCATATTCATATTGCATCAGAACATATTCATAAGGATCCATCACATCCAGCTTATTCGATAACGCACTTGTTTGCAAATAAGTATTCAAACTGACTGACACACGTCCTGCATTCGGTTTCTTTGTAGTTACCAGAATGACACCATTCGCACCACGGGCACCATAAATTGCCGTAGAAGCAGCATCTTTCAATACATCAATAGACTCCACATCTGTGGGCGGAATATCATTCAAACTGCTAACTTCAAACCCGTCCACTAAAATCAACGGGCTGTTATCCTGCGTGATAGAACCTCCACCACGCACCAAAATCTTAATTTCCGCATCCGGTGAGCCATCGACCGCTGTGACCTGTACGCCCGGAAGTTTACCAACAATAGCTTCAGCAACAGAAGCAGTCGGCACTTTTTCCAAGACCTTACCCGATACACTTGATACCGACCCTGTCAGATTAGCTCTTTTCTGTGTTCCATAACCGATTACAACCACATCGTCCAATTGTCCGATTGCTTCTGTCATCTGGATATGAATACCGGAAGTACGTCCTTTCAAAGGTTCTTTCACTTCATTCATTCCGACATAACGGACTATCAGCACAGCTTTATTCACATCGGTAACATTCGTCAGCGTAAAGTTTCCATCAATATCGGTAGTAGCACCTACTTTTGTGCCTTGCACCATCACTGCGGCACCAATTACCGGTCCGTAGTTGTCTGTCACCGTACCGGTTACGGTCTGTGCAAAACCACTGACCGCCACCAATAACAGGGTGAATATACTTATGATTAGTTTATTCATTATACTAAAGTTTTTTATTACAAAATATACGGTTTACTATTTCTTCTCGATAACCTGACCACCCAGATTCTGATTGTAAACAATATGCTGAACCAGGTTGTGAAAATAAACTTCCAGATTGGAATAACGTCCGTTGGAATCTACTGACGTACTTATCTGTGCAGCATCAGCCGGATTATTCGGATCAAGTCCGTAAGCTTCTTCCCAAATATCAGGAATTCCATCGCCATCCGTATCGGGCCAGGCTTTCAACGATTTAACTTCAGGGTATCCCTCTGTATCTCCCACCGTATCAATAATTCCAGGACGCGGTTTTTCATCTTTCGAACCAGTCCATGTAGAAGTACCTCCTCTAATCTCTTTCACGATACGTTGATCAATAATATCTCTGCGCAAAGAGGCGCCGGCATATTGCAAAACCTTTTCATAAGCCTGCTCGGGTGTATGGCTGGTCACCTTACTAAATGGTTGAGGTTCCGCCATTCTCATTGCACGCATTTCTTCTTCTGTAGGATTCAAATCGCGCCAGAACTGGCTCCAGATTCCATTCGTCCAGTTATCTGCCGTAACTTCTGAACTGGCAGTCACATAGTTACCCTCAATATATGCTCTGGCAGTGGGATCACTTGACAGAACTCTCCATGACATACTTCCTGTTCCGGTAGCCGGTCCTGCTTTGTAATAGCAGTTGACAATATTGAACGTTCCATATTTTCCGCCATAGCAGCCAAATCCGGCTTCGCTCCAGTTATAGTAGACATTGTTTCGTACATCAAAATATCCGATATGGTCACCGGCTCCTTCGGTTCCGGGCTCCGGCATATCAGAAATTCGGGGAGCACGACTACTATGATGTGCCATCAGAATATGATGGTAAGAAGCATTATCACCACTAAACATCGCTCCATACCCATGAGCTCCTTTGGCATGATTGGAATTATTCAAACTCTCTGTTGACATGCACCACTGCGCAGTAAAATTCTGACAACCATAGAAAGACAGAGTTTCATCAACTCCCCAACTGGCAGTGACATGATCGACAATCGCATTCGTGAAATATCTTCCTCCAATAGCATCTTCGGCATAATCCTCGTATTTGTCACCGGGACGGCAACGTAAGAAACGGATAATTGCATTCATTTCTTTACTGTCTGCCGACAGATTAAAAGAGAAATTATAGTTCTTCAACGTGATACCATCGCCCGGAGCTGTTTGTCCCAAGATACTCACATTGGGATGATCTACTAAAAACAGTCCACGCTTCAGTTCTATGATACCGGAAACATCAAAGATGATATTTCGAGGCTGATCGGATTTCTCGATTCCATAACGCAGACTTCCTTTGATAGGAGTTTCATTTTTGCCATAATCTTCCAGATTAGTAACCCGATAGATTTCACCGCCACGGCCTCCGGTTGTAAAACGTCCTCCTCCCTCTGCACCGGGGAAAGCCAGAAGTTGTCCGCCCGATGTGTCGTCACCAATGCTAGTATCAGGTTTACCATACTGAAATATCTCTATCTTCTGTTCCAACACGCTGTTCTTTATAGTCACAGAAGAAGTACGTGGAAAACGATCTGTATTATCTTGTATTTTCAGTACGATTGCATCTTCTGTCGAAGCTTCCTTATCCAAAGTAATCCAGGATTCGGTTGAAATCATCGTATATTCGATTGCATATTCTTGAGTGACGGGAATAGCCAGTGTCTTACACTTATAAGGAATAATATATTCATCCTGCTCTACTTCCAGAGTCGTTTTGACTCCTTCCTGAACAATTTCCACTGTCTTACTCATAATGTAATCGCCCACTGTCTTAAATACGATATTCCCTCTTCTCTCTGCTGCCACGTTCAATGCAATAGCAAAGTGAACATTATCTGTCACAAAACTACGACTCCCCCGTGCAGACTGATCTACTTCCTTGATCCAGTCGACTTGATCGTCAATCTCTATTTTCCATGCCACATTGGATACAACCTGACAAATCAGAGTCGTTCCCAAAAATGGAATCACTTCCTTTGAATAATCTAGCAAAATATCCGGATCAGTGCCTAGTTGTTCTACAGAGATTTCCTGTTCAACTGTCGTATTAGCATTCGTCAAAGCAACCTTAATCTTACTTTCACGCTTCGCGTCATCTGTGTTTTCAGTGAAGAATAAACGAAGATCGCCGTTTCCATTTCCACTTTCTTTCGAAAGAGTCAGCCAGCTACTATTACTTCCTGTGACTTCAGCTGTCCAATCGCCGGTTGCAGTCACATTGATAGTAAAAGAGCCTCCTACATTGGTGAGTTTCACCTCATTCTTTGATACTTCCAGGTTATTGGCTAATGTTGCTTCGTTCTTTTCGTCATCCGAACTACAAGCCCCAAGCAATCCTGCCAATAATATGATTAGAAATGATCTCATATCCTATATAATTATTATTCGTTTATACTTTGACTATTATTTAATCCAATGTGGATCACCGATTCCTTTGGTATATACTTCCGAGCTCTTGTCTTTAATAGTCAGATCTCTTCCCTCAACATCCGTAAAGAGTGCAGTCATTGAAGTTGTTTCAGCCGGAAGTTCATTATCATTCACTCCCCAAGTATTCATGACGAAACCTTGCGTATGATAATTGTCAGCGAATGTTCTGCCCGTTACATTTCTAAGGCTAAACCAAGTACCACTTCCCTCTCCGGATATGCCACTGAACAGGTTATTCTTAACTGTCAATGTAAAACTACTAGTATTCTTGGGTGTCAGATCAAAAAACATCATACCTACAGGTGCCATTCCGATGAATGTACAATTTTCAATGGTTATACTTAAATCACCGCTCATCGAACTCAAACCAGTAATCAGTGCTTTCGTCAGATTATTCGCATGGAATGTAGAATTTCTGAACACAAAATTGTAGATAGGAGCGTCCTGTTTAGTAGACAAGCCGAATAGTCCACTGCCACTCGAATTTAAACCGAAGAAACGACAATCTTCAATAATGAGGTTATCAACAGTCTGCGCCAATTTAGCATTCACTTCTTGATACCACATCGTACGTCCCAAATCATTTATATCACATCCTTTAAAAGAAATCTCTTTTACATGGAAATATTGATTCTTGAACTTGAAGAAGTCCGAGTCTGCGGTTTTTATATTCAGGTTTTCAAAATGAACAGCATCTATTTTATTATCACCAGTAGATATGCTCATATTACCCATTTCCATATAGGCCAGTTCTTGTCCATTTGTCGGTTTCTGTCCTACAATATAGAGACTCTTTCCGAAATCAGTCTGTCTTCCCAACTTATACTCTCCACCTGCTTTTAAGAACAGCTTCACTTCAGTTACAGTCACATCTGCCATCAACGCTTTGCATATCTGTTCCAGATTCTCTTCCGGATTCACATATCTATATCCATCCGGTATTCTCATCGGAGCTTCCGGATTTATTTCTTCTTCATTCCATCCTTCCGATGCTATCGTCACTTTATAATCCTGAATCATCGGTTCATCAGCGTTATTAAGAGCAAAAGCCACCTGTGTAGTATCATCGGGCAATATAGGAAATGTACCATCAATGGTTTTCGACTGCACCACATTATTATTCTGATCCAAATAATCAATGCGAATACCGATCTCTTTTCCTATCGTCCGTGTCTCAAACAGCACCATATCATCTGTATAATTCACCCCACCACTGTTGGTTGCTTTATCGCGGATAATTTCTATCGGCGTTTCTATGAATTTGGCATCCGATACTTTATAACCGGAAATAGGACATGAAAGCACGGCGCGTACCGTAGAATATCTTTTATCCGCTTTTTTATCTGTAGCTTTCAGACGAATCACTCCTGTCCGGTTATACATACGAATACTCAATGGATCATTGAATGGAGAACTGTATTCCACAGGAGCTGAAATAGCATATTTCACTTTTGCAGCAGGGTCTTGCCGAATAACAATATCATTTAAATTACTCGGACAAGGAATCGAATCTGTCTGTGTTGTTGACAGAATCCTATATTTTCCATTAGGTAACTGGAAACGATAATGTGAAGTATAATTAGCAAAATACTCTCCGTTATCTTTATATATAAAAAGAGGTTTGGTTGATAACCCTGTATTCACTGCCCACGGTTCATCATCCAAGAATAGTTCGATTTGATTTACTACTGAAGTCGAATACTTATCATCATCAGAGCAAGCATACGTACCCAGTAGAAGTGCCAATCCCACTAAAGAATAGATTATATTTTTTCTCATAAGACTCCTGTTTTAAAATTCAGATTCTTCTATTATAAACGGTTGAGGTAACATATCCGTTTTCCTCATAGCCAGACTACGAGTCCATGAATTCTGTAAATATGCTTCCTCCAATATAGGCATATAGACTACAGAATGTTTGGACGATTCAAAGGCAATGCCTGTATCAAGCGGACTATTTGTGCGGTTTACTTCTTCTCCGCCTTTCAGATATACCACATCTACCGACGTTCTTGAGTCTGCATTGATTGTTGGAAATGAATAAACAGATGCACTAAAGCCGGCAGCCCGATCCACACTAATCGTTATATCCTGTTGAACACATGCACCGGTTTTTACTTTATAGGCGACGCCTACATTCGTAAAAGTGACATTCAACTGGTCAAACCGAGTAATAGCATTGAGTTCATCTGCAGTTTCTCTAGGCTGAAATGTAGCTTGTCCAACCAAACGTTTCAGTTCCAGACTTAGATTACTGACAGAATAGTCTGAAATCAGATCTACAACATTGGAAATATACACCTGTCTTTGTGCATAGATATCTTGATACACTACTACTTTAGAGAGGCTGTCTACATCAGTCAGATGATCCGCATTCGCTACAGCGAAAGTTTGCAGATTTTCTCCGAGAGGAAGATCTATTTGTAAGTTTCCATCATTTAAAGAAAGATTCTTTCCATATACCATAGAATCTTTCAGATACGCATAAATGCCAATCTCCGTTATGCCTTGTTCGGTAAAGGTTTCAAGACTTGCCCGGCTAAAACTAACGCTTACAGGATGCGTTTCGGGCTCTTGAAGTAACTCATCAGACTCCCATCCATCCTCCACTTGCTGTGAACAAGAGAAGAAGGTGAGAAATGATAAAAATAAAATTCTTGTTAGATGTCTCATAAATATTAGTTTATACAGTTTAAAGATATACAATATAAAAATACAACCACCTTTTTATGGTCCTTTTCACCCAAAGAACAGGGTCGCTTTTCAAGGAGAATTCATACTCCGGAATAATAAATTCATGTTTCTCATTCTGTTTAGATTTTCATTGTACATTAATGATGTTTTTCGCTAGAGTGATTTTTTTGTTCTTTCACCAGTGCAAAATTGAGGATTAAGCAAGAGAAGATAGAGTAAGA
>OGPZ01001342.1_pt1 | contig 17799 bp, 6 predicted proteins | sample 1553111 | NCBI WGS metagenome assembly OGPZ01 (sample SAMEA2579968, study PRJEB22360) | human gut metagenome
TGTTCTTGTTTCCCGTAGACGGGCCCCGGCCTTATCCACTCCCGGCTGAGACTCACAGAGATACCTGGACGCAATGGCAAGCCAGCCAAAAGTCAAAATCAGGATCATAGCGCCTGCACACACCACATGAAACCAGTAATTTTTTCTGCTTCGAAACCTTTCCTTCGGAATGAGAAACAGAAGAAGGCAAAATGGCATATAAACAACTTTGCACAGGCACAGAAAACCGGTCAGTATATACATCAGTCCCAGCTGCCATTTTCTCATTACCTTTTTTTCTCTGTAACGCATATACAGCACAAACACCACCATAGCTACTGTCAGAGCCAGTGCAAGTGCATCTGCGGACATGGAGTTCGCAGATTGAATATTTATGGGCACAAGTCCCAGAAGAGCAATAAAATTTTTACCCACCGGTGTAAAATGAATTGCCAGGAAAAAGATCAGCCCAAAACAGAGCATATTGGCAATTCTACCTCCATAAGCCAGAACAAACGGCCGATCTGTGAAAAAATCCGCAATACGGATTCCCACAGCCTGTGGCAGATAGGAAGTAGGCGCATAAAGAGCTGTATTTCCAAATCCGTAGAACTGTGTTTTTTCTGTATTTATATGCTGGTTTATCTTTCCTCCGATATCCCACAAAGACACATGTTCCTTGGAGGAAAAATCAGGAATCAGCCCACTGTCGAAGGTTCTTCCATAGGAAAAAAGATCATTACCTCCGTTTCCTTCCGAAGTCAGATACCCCCTGGAAACTTCATAGCTTCTCAGGAAATGACTGTATTCATCCGGAGAATTAAATGCCGGAATCGCCGCCAGAGTACTGATGCTCATAAAAAGATAAACAATAGCAAACAGCACTTCTGTCCGGATTTTTTTCTTTTTCAAAAATGTAAAGATTACCAGCATCACTGCTGCTGCCGCTGCTATGACCATAAGGACAAGCGCTTTTGGAAATGGCCGGGAAATACTACGGTACGCAAGTATCTGTATCCCGTTTTCTCCCCCTGTCACCCCTGCTGCCACTCCGGTATCACCCTCTGCTCCGTCCAGAACAATCCGGAATTTCTGGTCCTTACAATCTGAAAGTCTCTGATCCAGTCGAAAATATGTGGTATCTCCTGTGGATATGGTCAGACGGTTTACCTGCCAGCTCTGAATTTCTTCTTTATCCTGATAAATTGTTACACGAAAAGTTCCGGTAACAGACGCACTTTCTGTAGAAAGAAACAGTTCTACTCCGGAAAGCCGGCTGGTCTGGCAGATAAAATCTTTTTCCAATTTACTTCCGGCACCAATCATTACAGAAGTTTCCGGTCTTTCCTGTTGTTTCACATTTCCAAGAATTTCCGCATCTGCCAGAAGGTATGATGCAAAAATCAGGATTGTTCCCCAGATCAGTACACATTTTAAAATATCCTTCAGATCTTCGGACATCCGGAAAGTTTTTCTGCTTTTTTTCGTATTATTCATGTTATACCTCATACTCACTGTTTTTTCGTATTCCGGCTTATTATATCATCTGTGCAAAAAAAAAGAAGCTGCTTTTTGTGGCAGCTTCTCTCTTTTTTACAGCCGATTTCTTATCGATTATTGATGGCAGTTACCAGCGCATCAATGGAAGCACGGATAATATCCGAATCAACGCCAGCACCCCATGCAAGAGTACCATCCGGTTTACGGATTCCCACATAAGCAATCGCTTTGGATGTGGAACTGCGCTCCAGCGCATGCTCCTGATAGGTCTCCAGTGTATATTTCAGTTCGTAAGCTTTCTTCAGTGCATTGCTTACCGCATCAAGGCGACCATTTCCGGTAGCCTCTGTAACAATGGTCTTTCCACGGAATGTAGAGGTAACCTGAGTCACAATGCCACCGTCTTTCTGCTGGAAATGAACCTCGTTAATGCTGTATGGCTCAACCACATTTTCGAAGGTAGATTTGAACAGGCTGAAGATTTCGTCCGGATGAAGCTCTTTGTGTTTGTGATCGGATACTGCTTTCGCTGCATAACCCATAGCTTCGCGCATTTTCGGAGGAAGATTCAGGCCGAATTTTGTTTCCAGAATATAGCCTACGCCGCCTTTTCCGGACTGGCTGTTGATACGGATAACATCCGCATCGTAATTTCTTCCAACATCTGTCGGATCGATCGGAAGATACGGAACTGTCCAGTGTTCCAGATCTCCGTTTTCTCTCCAGTGCATACCTTTTGCGATAGCATCCTGATGCGATCCGGAAAATGCCGCAAATACAAGAGCTCCACTGTACGGGCTTCTCTCATAAATCTGCATTCCTGTACATTTCTCATAAACCTCACAGATATGTGGCATATCAGAGAAATCAATCTTCGGATCCACACCCTGGGAGTACATATTCATACCCAGTGTCACAATATCCACATTACCGGTACGCTCACCGTTTCCGAACAGAGTTCCCTCAATTCGATCAGCGCCAGCAAGAAGTCCCATCTCAGAATCTGCAACACCACATCCACGATCATTATGAGGATGAAGGGAAACAATTACATTTTCACGGTATTTCAGATTGTCACACATGTATTCTATCTGGCTTGCATAGACATGCGGCATAGAATGTTCAACTGTAACAGGCAGGTTGATGATTGCCTTGTTATCTTCTGTTGGCTGCCATACATCCAGAACTGCGTTGCAGACTTCCAGCGCATATTCCGGCTCTGTTCCTGTAAAACTCTCCGGGCTGTATTCAAACTGGAAGTTACCTTCTGTCTCATCTGCAAGTTTTTTCAGAAGAGCTGCGCCATCTACTGCAATTTTCAGGATTTCTTCTTTGGATTTTTTAAATACCTGCTCTCTCTGAGAAACAGATGTGGAATTGTATACATGAACAATTGCCTTCGGAGCACCTTTTACAGCCTCAAAAGTTTTGCGGATGATATGTTCTCTTGCCTGGGTCAGTACCTGAATGGTAACATCCTCAGGAATCAGGTTCTGTTCAATCAGGGTACGAAGAAACTCATACTCGGTCTCGGAAGCAGCCGGGAAACCAACCTCAATCTCTTTAAAACCGATCTGTACAAGAAGTTTGAAAAACTCAACCTTCTGCTCCAGACTCATCGGAATTACAAGTGCCTGATTTCCGTCACGAAGGTCTACAGAGCACCAGATCGGGGCCTTATCCACATATTCCTTCTCCGCCCATTTCATACATTTCACCGGCGGCATGTAATACTGACGTTTGTACTTGGATGGTGTCATCATTTTCGTTTTCCTCCATTTTCTCTTCCATTAATTTTCTTTTGTTTCTGCAATTTCATTTTGTATTATGACATAAAAAAATCTTCCGACTCTGCAAATCCTGCAAGAGACGAAAGACAACTGCTGTCCTACGCGGTACCACTCTTATTTCATGAATAAAAATTCACACACTTGACAGATACGGAATGCAAAAACATCCTTATATCCTCTCCGGATAACGGCGGACACCGTCTGCGTCTACTCTCTCGGATGAGATTTCGGGCAGATGCTCCGAGGCGAGTTCCACAAATCCCTTCCACTGCTTCTCACCGGCCAGCAGCTCTCTGTGCTCCGTTCGATGTGTACTATTCCTCATCTATGCATTTCTCTTTTTGAAACTGGTATTAGGGTAACACGTTACAGTAAATTTGTCAATGGGATTTTATTCTTCCCCGTACTGAGTATTTTCGGTATTTCGCAGGTGTCATACCCGTAAACTTTTTAAAAATTCGGATAAAATAACTCTGATTTGAAAAACAGAGATATTCTCCGATCTGCGAGGCTGTATAATCGGAATAGGAAAGCATATTACAGGCCGCCTCAATCCTCTGTTTCTGAATATAGTCCACCATGGACATTCCTGTCTCTTTTCGAAATGTGCGGGAAAGGTAGGAGGAACTGATTCCGGCAGCTTTACTTACCTCTTCCAGAGTAATCGGATTATGAAGATGAAGATGAATGTACCTAACCGCACATTCCATTGCCCTGCTGTAACTGGGATTTCCGTACTTCCTGACTTCCTGTGCAAAACGTTCTGCCGCCTTTGCAGAAAGTTTTTCTATGGAATCCCTGTCTACACATTCCTCGACTGTCTGAATATACCCGTCACTGAGAGAATATGCAGTTTCTTCCGGAACTCCTCCTTCAATTGCAGCTCTGGTAAACAACGTAATACCTGCAATAAACATATTTTTGCTGTTACGGAGCTGGTCTTTCGAAAGAATTCCCGGAGTTCCATCTGGCTCTCTCTGCATAACAGAACGGATACGTTCCACCTGTCCGTTTTTTATTGCCTCATACTGCATTCGTTCACTGGCATAGGAAGTGTGTTTCTGCAAATTTTCTCTTCTCTGAAACAACGCAGCTTCTCCTCTGTTTTCTGCCAGCAACGCGGCTGTTTTTTCTTTCTCTGATATGTCTTCTTTCATCTCCGTAACCCCTGGAAATTATTGCAAAATTTTATGATTTATGACAATATTTTATTATATTTTATCACTAAAAAATGCTATAGTCCATATTAAGAACAACATTCGGAGGTAATATTTTATGGAACGTGATTTAAAAAAAATCGTAAGCCAGATGACCCTGGAAGAAAAAGCAGGCATGTGCTCCGGCCTTGATTTCTGGCACCTGAAACATGTAGACCGTCTTGGAATTCCGGAAGTAATGGTCAGCGACGGCCCTCACGGACTTCGCAAGCAGGATGACAAAGGCGACCATCTTGGAATGAATGACAGTATCAAAGCTGTCTGCTTCCCTCCTGCAGCTTTAAGCGCCTGCTCCTTTGACCGGAAACTGATGGAAGAAATGGGTGAAACCATCGGAAAAGAAGCTCAAGCCAACGATGTATCGGTGGTTCTTGGACCTGCAGTAAATATCAAACGTTCCCCTCTTTGCGGAAGAAACTTTGAATATTATTCTGAAGATCCATATCTTGCCGGTGAAATTGCCGCCGCATTTGTAAATGGTGTACAGTCCCAGCACGTAGGAACTTCCATCAAACATTTTGCCGCAAACAACCAGGAATACCATCGTATGAGCAACTCTTCTGAGGCAGACGAAAGAACTCTCCGTGAAATTTATTTTCCTGCTTTTGAAACTGCTGTAAAAAAAGCACAGCCATATACCTTTATGTGCTCTTATAACCAGATTAACGGAACCTTTGCATCTGAAAACAAATGGCTTCTTACAGATGTACTTCGAGGAGACTGGGGATTTAAAGGTTACGTGATGTCTGACTGGGGTGCAGTCAATGACCGTGTGAAAGGCCTGGAAGCAGGACTGGAACTGGAGATGCCTTCTTCCGGCGGCGCAAACGATGCCCTGATTGTTGAAGCAGTCAAAAACGGTACCCTGAAAGAAGAAATTCTCAATCAGGCTGTAGAACGTATTCTCCGTATTGTTTTTGAGTATGCGGATCATCGTGCCCCACAGGAATTTACCATGAAAAAAGATCACGAAGAAGCGCGCCACATTGCAGAAGAGTCCATGGTTCTTCTGAAAAATGCGGATGACATCCTTCCTCTGAAAGCTTCCGAAAAAGTCGCTTTCATTGGCGGCTTTGCCAAAAATCCTCGTTTCCAGGGCGGTGGAAGTTCTCACATTAACTGCTTCAAAGTTACAAATGCTTTTGACTCGGTTCCTTCTGATGCTCAGGTCATTTATGCGGAAGGTTTCCCGGCAGACAGAGATCTTTATGATGACACCCTTGCCGCAGAAGCATTAAAAACAGCCGGCAACGCAGATAAAGTTGTAATCTTTGCCGGTCTTCCGGACAGTTTCGAATCCGAGGGATACGACCGTTCTCATATGAGACTCCCGGAATGCCAGAACCGTCTTATTGCTGAAATCCTTAAGGTGCAGCCGAATGCCGTAATCGTTCTCCACAACGGCTCTCCTGTGGAAATGCCTTGGCTTTCCGATGTAAAGGGTCTTCTGGAAGCATATCTTGGCGGACAGGCAGGTGGTGCCGCTGTTGCAAATATCCTGTACGGAAAAGTAAATCCAAGCGGAAAACTGGCTGAAACCATGCCTCTGAAACTGGCAGATAATCCTTCCTACCTGAATTTCGGCGGTGGAGAAAAAGTAGAATACCGTGAAGGTGTATTCGTAGGATACCGTTATTATGATACCAAAGAGATGGAGGTTGCTTTCCCGTTCGGGTATGGTCTTTCTTACACCTCCTTTGCTTATGACAACCTCAGAATTTCCAGTGTGAATCCCACTGAAAAAGATACAGTCACCGTATCTGTAGATATCACAAACACAGGAAATGTGGCAGGAAAAGAGATTGTACAGCTTTATGTAAAAGATCTGACAGGTTCTGCTATCCGCCCGGTGAAAGAACTGAAAGGTTTCGAAAAAATTTCTCTGAATCCAGGTGAAACCAAAACCGTCACCATGACACTGGATAACCGCAGTTTTGCATGGTATCACACCGGAATACACGACTGGTTTGTGGCAAGTGGTGATTATGAAATCCTCATTGGTGCTTCTTCCAGAGACATCCGTCTTTCAGAAACCATTCATATGAACAGCAGCCAGGAAATCCCAATGCACATCCATATGAACACAACCCTCGGCGAACTGTTCCGCAATCCAAAAACTGCAGACACCGCCAAAGATCTCACAAAGAAATATCTTCTCTCTTTAAATGGCGGAGAAGAAACTGCTTCTGAAGCCGCATCCGAAGCCATCTCCGAAGAAATGACCCAGGCCATGACCGATTCCATGCCATTACGTGCATTAATGAGTTTCGGCGATTTTTCAAGGGAAGAACTTACAGATATTATCGAAAAACTGAATAAGCTGGCATAAATACCATTCTATAAAGAGGTGTTGTCCCTGAATATCTCAGGACTTCACCTCTTTTTTATAAATAAAAAGCTGTTGCATTTATAATCAATTTCTGTTATAATCTTTTTCGTTACGGGGTATGGCGTAGCTTGGTAGCGCGCACGGCTGGGGGCCGTGAGGTCGCAGGTTCAAATCCTGTTGCCCCGATATTTCCCATAAATTCAAGGGTTTCCGAGGAATCGGGAATCTTTTTTATTACCCGGAATTGATTACTTTGATTACTATTTTGATTACTAATTTTCGAGCATAATCAACGGTAATATTCAGGCAATTCTTCCTCTATTTTCCTACTACCGATCTGTTAATCTGCTCTACGATTCTCTGTTTTTCCGCAAAACTACTGACATCGTATGTATAATAATTTTCGTTCACTTCTTCTGTATGTCCTAACAAAGAAGCTGCTACAGTTGCAGGTACTCCACTGCAACGCATTTTGGAGTTTACCGTCCGCCTGAATGCGTGAATCCCTTTTTCCTCCATACCAATTTGACGGCATTTGTTTTTTAAACAAGAAGATATTACTGGTGCATGAATCCTTCCATTTTGATTGGCAAAAACCCATTCACAAACATATCCGCTTCGAATTTCCGCCTTCTTTACACGATCTAACAGATTTCGAATTTCTTCTGAAACAGGGAATTTTCGATCTTCCTTATTTTTAGTCTGATCTATATAATATTTCTTTTCTATCCTATTATATTTCTCAGATTTACTTATAAAAATATATGTTTCGTGAATATCCTCCCATTTTAAAGCAGAAAGCTCACCCACTCTCATGCCTGTTAATGTTGCCAATTCTACCGCATATGTCGGAATATAATCGGGTTTTCGATCATAGTCTTTTTGAAAACGTTCGTATAACCGTTTCATATCAAAATCCGATACAACTCTTTGCTCAGGAGATTTCTTTTTTTCCGTACAATATTTGTAGAACTGCTTTGCTTCAAGATACTCTATCGGATTTTCGTAAAGAACCTTGTTGATTAATGCACTTTTTATCACATTCTTAACATACCCGAACAAAGTTTTACACGCTTTCTTACAAAGCGTCTGTTCTTTTACTGTCTTGCAGATAAACACTTTCACTGTTTCTTCTGTAATCCGTTCTATCTCAAGATTCGTAAACTCCTGATTTGCAAAATATCTTTGATAATCTGTGTCATACTTGGAAATTGTATTATCAGATACAAGTTTGTCCTGCATTTCTCTCCATTTATAATACATCTCTCCGAAAGTTATATTGTGTTTTTCATCCGTTCCACAATATAATTTTACAAGCATATCCTCCAAGTCTTTTTGCGTTTTCTTTTTTACAAGTTTCCTCTTGCATTCTTCATCAGGCTGAAAATATGTATACCAGTACCCATTTTTTCCCTCCCATATAGAATAAGGATGTTGTTTGAGAATCCTGCTTCTTTGCTTCATTTCTATTTTTTCTTCAACACTTGCCATGTCTATTATATCCATATCCAATGCCAGTTTCAACATGTCCTCTGTTGATAGATTTTTAATGTTTGTCCCCCGGACTTCAGTTTTGAATCTTTCATTTTTTCTATTCAATTATTCCTTATATTCCAATTATTCCTTGTTTTTTCCACTAAAAAAAGAGCATCCCGGATCTTGCATGGCATATTCTTACAGCCGGTCCAGCTAGTGTTTTCTTCTCACTACCGCCATTACTTCTGCCACCGCTGGCATCCTGTCACGTTCCGGGAATGCTCTTCATATCTATTTTATTCCAATTTTTCTTTCGTTCTTACTCTTTTTTCATCTCTGTATTCGCATTCTTCCAGATTCTGTTTCAGTATCTTTCCTACATCCAAAACATGTGCTTCCGCTTCTATATCCTCCACATTGTCCGTTATTGTTGTCGTATACATGATTGCTTTTCCTCCACTTACATTACAATCATATAAAGCTGCCATTAACAAGTCCTGAAACTGTTCCTGTGAAAGCTGAAAGGATGGACAGTCCGCATTTTTTATCTTCTCTTCCAGTTCTTTGTTATGCTCTGCATCCGGTTTGCTTGCATAATATGTCAGATTCTTATGTACATCCCGGGGCAGCAGCTGTAAATTTTCCGCACGGTTACATTCTCTTGCTTCGCTTTGTTTATACTGGTTCTTTTTTCTGATATGGTGGATTTCATTCTTTTCATTATTTTCAGATCCGAACTCACTCTTCAGGAAACAATCACTCATTATCCGGTGCATGGTAATGTGCTTACAGTGTTTCTGTCCTTTAATTCTATACTCATAATACCAGTCCTGCGATGTACGGATTCCTTCTTTATTCTTTATTCCTGTATGTCTGTGGTTTGGTTTTACTACCTTAATCTTATTACCATATGCAGAAAACAGATAACCCTTGTTGGACACAAACCAGTATGCCGGGTATGGTTCCTTGCACTGGACAATCTGCTCTCCTTCCTGCATAACATAATTAAATGTATTCTCCATCAGATCATCAATTTTTTTGCTGTACTCTTCTCTGGTATATTTTTTGTATTTTCTCATTTTTTTACTCCTTTTCCTCATAAAATAAGAGCACCTGTAGCTGATACAGATGCCCTTATATCTTTATCTGAATTTCTTAAATTCTCTCACGAGTTCTTTATCGTGTTTATCAAGCTCCCCACGGATAACCTTCTTTAGCTCCGACATATCATTTACATCCACACCATTTATCACGAACTGATAATCATTATTCATGGTAACTTCCTGTCTGGCTGGTGTTTCTTTCACACTTGGGGTTCCTGCTTTCTGCATAACCTCTGTAAACTCCTGCATGATCGCTGTTGTTGGCTTCAGAAGCTTTGTAAAATCCTGTGTCAGCACCGTTTCTCCCGGCTTGGCCCCAATAAATCCGGTGTCACCGTTCTTTATGATCGCATCGCCCAGAAGTGTTCCCATAGTTGCCGGGATCAGGTTTCGGATCACTCCACCCTTGGAGAATCCAAACGTCTGAAGCTTCTTGACCATAGCGTTCTTCTTTTTAGTGTCCCATTTAGATACATTCTTTGCATCCTTATAGCCCAGAATCGAAGCTGCCTTTACAATGTTTGCATTGCTGGTTTTCTTACCTTTCTTTGCAAAGTGCTTCACAATCGGATCTTTGATCTTCTCGATCTCTGCATCACCGCCTGTATAAGTTGGTAATGCTCCATACCATTTCTTCAGCTCTGCTTCTTTCTTGGTGTTCGCCTTTACGGTATTGGCGTTCTGTCCGGTTGACATGTTCAGGACACGGTTTTTCTCTTCTGTGGTAAGAGTATATTTCTTACTCTTGGCTGTACTGTTCACGATCTTGGAGTTTTTCGTTGCATCCTTCAGTACAGACACATTTAAGCTTACAGCCTTACAATATCCGCCAGCTCCCTGAACTTTGATTACTGTTTTCCCGGCCTTTAATCCCTTCAGGGTAATACTGTCTGCTGCCTGTGTGATTTTCACGATTCCTTTTGCAGATGCCGCACAGTTAAAATTCTTATTGACTGCGGTTGACGGACTGAAACTTACCTTTACCGTTGCTGTCTTTCCCACGTTCACAACAACAGATTTCGGACTTAATGAAAGTTTCTTCAGGGTTTTATCCTGTGCATCTGTGGCAGCATTTCGTATTACCTTGTCCGCAGATGTGTTTCCAGTTCCTGTAGAGCCAGAAACCTTCGTATCTTTGATACCTGTAACTGTTTTGTCTGCTTTCTTCTTATCCGTCTGTTCATTCTTCAGGTTGGAATCCTTGATGTTATTCTGAAACTGATCCGAAACCTTCAAACCTGTGTCCGCAATGATCTGGTTGATCTCTGCATAAGCATCCTTATATTTCTGCTTTGTGGTTTTCAGCATCTCTTCAATAACAGCGGTCTGCATCTGAGAGTTGGATTTCACCGCATTTAAAGTACTGTCCAGTGCTTTGTCGGCCTGATCGGTAAGGTTATCATAGCCCTTGGATATCAGATCAATTTCATGATCGTGTTTGGTATCTTCCAGATCTTCCTCTTTTTCTGCAAGATCCGCCTTTAACTGTTCCAGCTTGGCCTTGGCAGCAGCATTTGTGGTTCCTTCCAGAGCTGCAATCTGCGCTTTGATTGCATTGATATCTTTATTCTTGTTCTTGATAGTCTTGTCAAACTGGTAGTAATCTTCCTTAGCATCTTTCGCTTTCTGCCGTATATCAACATTCTCTTTCAGAAGATCGTTCTCTTTTGAAACCTGATCCTCGTACATTTTCAGCATATCCTGATTGTAGCTGTAAATTGCCTTGGAAGATTCTCGGATTCCGTCTGTATACTGTTTCTGATATTCTTTCAGCTGTTCTTCTGTCAGATTTCCTGCATTGTATTCTTGCTGTGCACTTTCCCACTGGGCCTTATAGTCCGCAATTTTCTGCTGTTCTGCGTTCAGTCCCTTATTGATAAGAGCAATGTTCGCAGCTCCCTGCTTAGTCAGTTCACCGGCATCAGAAAAGAACGTATCCGAATCCAACATACCTTTTAAAGTGTCGCAGTCGTCAATCAGTTCATCCAAAGAATCAATGGTGTCATCAAAAGGTTTAAACCGAATCTCCACGGCTGCTTTCTTGAATTCCGCTGTGCTTTTTGCTGCATCAAGGATCGCCTGTGTATATCCATTAATCTCATCCAGTACTTTCTGATATTCCGGTGAACCCGGAGACAGTGTTTTTAGCTTCGCCATAGCAATTTTCTTTTGATTCTGTAGTGCCAGGATGGTCTGATCGTTGATTTTCGCAGCCTGAGCATAATCATTTACCGTCAAATTTCCATATTTGCTGCCTTTATAATTGGTAGCTTCTTTGAAATTTCGGAAAGAGGAAAGATTATCTGATCTGCCCTGATACATTGCAGTCTTATACTCCGCAGCATTTTTCTTCAGCTCATACATAGTATTGGAAAGCTCTTTTGCGGACTGCTTACAATTATAAAATTCATCTCGAAGATCATTCAGCCCTGCTTGTGCTTTCTTATAAATATCAGAAGTTTCTCCATATTTTTTACGGATTTTCTCCATCTGTGCCCGGTATGCCACCATTTCTTTTTGCAACAATACTGCCTGTGCTTCCTGTGCTTTCCTCTGGCTGTTTACGTCCTTATAATATTTGCTGCCGGGAGCCTGTGATTCCCCGTTTTCTTCCCGGTACTTCAATCTGCTTTCGATCACGGAGCTGCTTGTAGAATATACTTTTTTCAGATCATCAAAACGGTTGGTAATGTTATCCAGCTTCTGCTGATCCACTTCCTTCTCTTTTTTCTTCAGTTTTTCCAGCTCAGATTCACATTCATTAATCTTATCGTACCATTCTTTATAAGCTTCCACCTTGGATTTCGTATCTTCATCCAGAAGATCAATGTTAACTTCACCATTCTGGACTTTGTTCCTGAGATCCTGTGAAAGACCGATCATATCTGCGTAAGCTTCTGCCTGATATTTATAATATCCCTGTGCCTGTTGATATCCACCCTTCAGTTTGGAAATATCCGCAAGCTCTTTATCCAGATATTTATTCTGGTTCGTATAACTGGAATAATTCTCTGCTTTTGCAGCATTCAGATCTATGGAATTGTTATATTTTGTAGTGAACCGTTCGAACCAGTCTATAGCATTTTTCCACGGATCTTCCCATGATTCCACGTTTTCTGCTGCTCCTGTAACAGCTTTTGCTGCACTGGATGTATCTTTTGCAGCCTGTGTAACAACATTTTCTGTATTGGAAGAAGATTTTGAACCACTGTACGTTGTATGTTTCGATGCAATACTCGCCTGTTTTACAGGAATGCCACCTCTGACCATAGCCGATCCGCTTGCCTGTGCCAGACCTCTGCTGTTAATAAATCCACGATCCAACAAAGCTTCCGTCTGAAGATGATTGAATACAATGCTTCCTGCCGGGATATTTACGAACTCTGCCCCATTATCACCTACAGTATTCCATGTACCAGTTACAGGATTGACTACAATTTCACGTCCCAATTCGCCTACCAGAGTAGTTCCACCTGTTTTCGTAGCCCAGTTACCGCTTGCCTGTGCATGGCCTGAAAGATGATTGTACTGTGCTGATCCTGCTGCATGAGCGGTTCCATTAATATGTGCGGTTCCACTGGCTCCGCCTGCACCTTTTGTTGGTGCTGTTGTATTTGTCCAGTTCACGGTTCCGGTTGCAGTGAAATGCGTCTTTACTCTGGACGTTTCATTGCCCCATGATACAATACCAGAAGACCTGTGTACCTGTGCTGCCCATGCGTCTACAGCTCCGGTTTCATTATCCCATGTCACTTTACCAGAAGATTGTTTTTCTTCTGCTACATAAGCATCCACAGCATCAGAGTTTACGCCCATTTCCACCATTACTTCAGGAGTTAATCCTTGTATGTAAGACGTAATTGTATCTGCGGAAGTGGTATCAATTCCCAGTGTTGCTTTAATCTCAGGACTTAATCCCTGAATCTCACCAACCAGACTATCCACTTTGCCTTGTGCTTCGGATGTATCTGCACCAACCGAAGCTTGTAATTCCACACTGTTCTGAGCTTCCTGAAACTGCTGTAATAGGGATAACGCATTTCCAAGCTCTCCGTCCACCTGTGAAGTATCTACAGACATAACCGCAGGAGCTTCCAGCATCTGTTTCTGTGTGACACAATACTGGATCACTGCATTGGCATCATCCACCTGAGAGGAATCCACATCCAAAGTAGTCTTATAATTCTGCATCTGAGCAATGGTGTTGTCCAGTGTTTTGACTTTATCCTCGGTATTATCAATGTCGGAAACGTCAATCTGGATATTCATGTCGGTATCCCCTGACATTTCCTCGATCCGTCCCTTGGCTTCTCCGGCTGCGACTGCCATATCACCTAACGTTTTTGTTGCTTCATCCGCCCAGTCAAACTCTCCGCCGAATTCTTGCATCTCACCAAACATGGCTTGAACCATAGGCATAGAAAGAGTTAATCCTTCCGCAAAGTCCTCCATCGTTTTCTGGCCTGCAATTTTATACTCACCGCTTGCTTCATCCAATGTCATTAAACCAGCTTTAGTAGCTTTTGCACAGAATTCCTGTACATCAAGGCCAATCCGGTTGCCATCCTCGTCATGGTTAAAGTAATGTTCGATGGAACTCATATAAGAAGAAACAGATTCTGCGTCCTGGCTATCCACGGTATCAGGAACAATAAAATCCACAGCTGCCTTATAGGAGTTAGTTCCGACCCTTCCGTAATCCTCAGAATCACTGTTCTTTGTTACGTTGTCGATCTTTTCCATAGCTCCCATAGCATCATCGAACATATCACCAGATTCCGAAGCATTTTGTTTATCCAGCCAGTTCTGATAAGCTCCGGTTGCTTCCCTGAGAGATGCTGAGAGCAGATCCAGCTGATTGCACTGATTTACAATAGCGTCATTATCCGATAAAAGAGCATCAATACTGGACTGGATTGCCTGTGCTTCCTCACCTTTTGCATCGGTTAATCCTCTTAACTGATCCTGAAGCTGTTCGATCTGTGCGATGTTCTGCATGTACTGATTCTGTTTTTCTGCCTTCTGACTGTTGTTGGTCTGGATCTGTTCCTCAGCCTTGGCTTTCTGTAATTCCCGTACTTTTTCTGCATTCAGCTGTAAGGCTCCGTTATTATATTCCAGAGCTGAAGTATAATCTGCAAGCTCATCTGAATTAAAATCATCCAGAGAGATGGATTTTCCTGTGCTTTGGGCATCTAAAACAGATTCCGCTTTCTGGATTCCGGTTAATGCTGCACTGGCTTTGTCGATCCTTTCACTGATATCCCCGATGGAATCCGCTGCTTCGTCCAGAGATGATCCAGTACTGGAAGATACAATACCAAGCTCTACAAGCATACTGGCAAGATTTGACACACTGGACGCAGAAGTATCACTGATAACACCTGCGTCAAGGGCAGCATGTACGATGGCATTAATCTGATCTTCCCCCTCCTGTATTCCGTCTGTTTCAAACGCATACCGGAAGTCTGTATCTGAGAGATCCATAGATTTCAGTTCATCTGCCATACTAGACAGGCTTTCCGAATTATTTAAAAGATCATCCAGAGACACATTGGCATCACTGGCTGCATCTTTCAGGTCTGAATAAGCATCTGCAATCGCTCCGGTATCTCCTGCAAAGTGCATAGCTTCCCCGGTCTTGATCGCCGTATCTCCAACATCAGCAAGAAGTCCCTGTATATGCTGTCCATCTACATCCAATCCTTTTGTATCCAGCTGCATCAGATCTTCATTGTTCCAGCCTTCCCCTGCTTCTTCAATCAGAGACTGAATATATTTTTCTACGGTTCCTCTGCTTAATAGTTCTGCTCCATGATCGGTCTGAAGCATAGGAGAGAACGCAATCTCTACACCGTCAAATTCTTCACTGCTGCCAAATACGGTTGAGAAAGAGCCTTTCATATCCGCAGCATACTGATCCCAGTTCTGTGCTTCATCATCCCATGACTGTAAAGCAGACTTATAAGCTTTCAGATTTTCGTCTGTCCATTTTAGGATCTGCCGATTATTGGTATCAATATTTCCAAACTTTGACTGTGAAGTATCAATTCCCAGTTCCTCAGCTTCTGCCATTACAGATTTATACTGATCCAGAGCATCCTTCAGATTATCCGCTTTCTCTTTGTCTACACCCTTCAAAAGAGAATCAATGGCAGAATCCTGTGAGCTTTTTGCTCCGGTAAGCATATCCTTAAAGTTTTTATTGGCAATCGCTGTATCATTCAGCTCGTCCCGGACTTCTTTTACCTGATCTGCATAACTGGACATGCCTGTATTTTTCACCAGATCATTTACTGTACTGTCCAGTTCTGAGAATTTCTGTGATGCTTCTGAGATCTTGCTGTTATCTCCATCGGCAATCGCATTATTATAATCCTCAACCGCTTTTGCATAGTCTGAGATCCACTTGGAAGCTTTCTGTTCCGTATCACCGGACTTATACAGCTTATCATCGGATAGCAACTCTGCTTCCTGTGCCTGTTTATAAATATCCTGATATTCACTGAGAACATCCTTTGCTTTTGTCAGACCGGATGCTGCATTGTTAGCAAGCTGATCGGTTACATCCGTTTCACCAAACTGATCCTCAATACCGGAAACCTCAGTCATGAAATCATTCAATGCGTCTTTTGCTGTAGAAGCATCCGCATTAAACTGAATATCCATCGTGATTCCGTCTGCACTGTCCAGCTTAAATATATCTTCTCCATAGGTTTCCTGAAGCTTCTTAATGGATTTCTTGATTGCTTCCGATTCCTCTGATCCGTTATCATAGAACCGACCCAAGTATGTATGACGGTTTTTCTCCATCTCTTTCTGGGCTTTATCAATGCCTTTTTTATTCTCATTCAGGAAATTCTGAGACTGTTTTTCATTGACCTGATCCAGTAATGCAATCTGTTCGGTCAGAGATCCGTTTATCAGATCAATGCCACTGACCTGATTTCCGTAGGATTCGGATAAAGATTCCTGTATGGATAACAGCTCACTTTTAGCGTCCGCTGCTTCCTGCTCTGTTAAAGTACCGGATGCAAGGGCTGTCCTTAATTCCTGAATCCTGCTGATATTATCAGTTATGGAAGTCGTGTTCTCTTCCCATGTATTTCCTGCACTCTCGGCTGCGGAAACTGCTTCCTCGATGGATCTTTTATAAGCACTGTAGGCCGTAACTGCTGCGGTAACACCTGCTGCAACCAAAATCAAAGGATTTGCCATCAGAGTTGCTAGCATTCCCTCCATAGCACCGGATAATGTAAAGGTACTGGCAGCAGCGGCTTCATTGGCAGTGGTTAATCCCATTGCAGCAACGGCAGCCTGCGCTTCTGCTTGGCTCATTCCCTGATTTACAAGGACTGCTGTCCTCTGTGCTTCTGTTAATGCTTCACTGGACAGTACCATCCGGGTCTGGGATTCGCTTAATCCCTGTGTCAGTCCCAACAGCTGTTCAAAAGAATCTGTAGAAATTTCTGCCATTCGGCTGATATCCATAGCCTGTCCCATGTTGGAAAACTCCCGGAACAGATTTATCAGCTGTTGAAATGCGTATACACCGCCAGCAGATGCAAGTCCGGCCAGAGATGCCTGTAAGATATCTGTATTTGCTGCAAAGTCCGCCATTACTTTTGCCCCATCCAGAAATCCCGAATACATGTTATCTGATACCAGAGAAGTAGACAGATTTTCCAGAGATGCTTTCAGGGCATTGGTCTTGGCTTCCAGAGAGTTTAAATAATTGTCCTGAAACTTCTTCTCTGCGGTTCCTTCTGAATTATAAGCGGTTTCTGTCAGCATTTTTACCTTATCATAGTTATCCAGCATGGCAATCACACTGTTGGCCTGATGGGTTCCGCCGAGAGCTGTACTAACCGCTTTCTGTGTATTCTTATTTAAAGTGTCCCATTTATCTGCCACAGAATCAATGATTGTTTCCGAATCAAGAAACTGATCGTTGTTATCCCTCATGGTAATACCGATCTTATTCAGAACTTTCTCCACATCATTCAGTGCTTCCCCGTTATCATCCACGAATTTTCCTGCTTTGATATTATTCATTCGGGACAAAATACTCTTTAAAGAAGTACCGATGGTTTCATCAATGTAATCGTCAGAGTAAAAATCGAAATCAAATGTATCGAAATTTTCCCGCTCCAGAACTTCCATCAATTCCGGATTAACATAAATATCATTAACAACTTCCTTTTGAAGACATTCACAAGGTTTACCGTTAATAAACCCGGTGTCCTTACAAAACGGACAGTCGTAAATAGGATCTAAATAATCAGAACTGTACCCATTGGCTAACAGTAGGGCATGTTTTCTGTCACTTACCTTGGCAATATCATCTGATAATGTATCTTTCGCTGAAGTGTCGCCATCTAAAGCAAGTCTGGCGGCTCTTATGG
>OGPZ01001348.1_pt1 | contig 17738 bp, 12 predicted proteins | sample 1553111 | NCBI WGS metagenome assembly OGPZ01 (sample SAMEA2579968, study PRJEB22360) | human gut metagenome
AGTAGGAGCCGGGGAAGAAACTGGGCGGCGAGACGCTGCGCCATGTGGTGCGGGCGACTCCCGGTCGGATCATCTTCAACCGCAACATCCCCCAGGATCTGGGCTTTGTTTCGGACGCCTCGACGATCTTGGACTTCTTCTCCGGAGTCGGATCGTTCATCAGTGGTGAGTCAATCAGCTCATAGCGCTTGGTGTACGCACGGAAGATGGCCTGCAGCGATGCGGTGACCGGCAGCGCCAGGAACGCGCCAAACGCGCCGAACAGCGAGCCGAAGGCCAGGACGGCAAGGAAGGCGACCGCATCGTTGACGTCCATGGTGCGGCGGGAGATCTTCGGCGCGAAGATCAGGTTTTCGATCTGCTGGTAGACGCAGATGAACGCCACCACGGCGATCGCCTGCCACAAACCACAGCTGCCCCAGGCGAACAGCACCGGCAACGCGCCGCCGATGTACGTGCCGAGCATCGGGATGAACTGCGATACGACGCCGCAGAACAACGCCAACGGCATCCAATACGGCACGTGCAACGCCATCAGGCAGATCGAGGTGAAGAACGCGTTGAGCACGGCGAGGATGGCACGTGAGAACAGGAACGATGAGATCTGCGTCTGGCTGACGGTCCAGACGAACAGGAACCGGCGCTGCGCGGAGGGAGCCATCCACTGGCAGGCCGCGCGGCGCAGCTTCGGGCCGGCCGCCGAAATGTAGAACGTGGTCATGATCACCGTCATGAGGTTCAGCAGGAAGCTGAAGAATCCGGACACCGTGCTGATGGCGGTGCCCGCGAAATCCGTGACCCACGAGGTCTGGATGTTCTTCAGAATCTCACCGCCGAGACTGTTGATCTCAGGAAGCTTGAAATCCGTGTATTGCGCCACGAAATCGCAGATCTGCTGGTAGAGGGCCGGCAGACCGTTGCACAAAGCGATGACCTGCTGCACGAACAGATTGCCGAACAGACCGAACATCACGCAAAGCAGGACACCCAACATCAGCAACGCGAAAATCGAAGCGAACGAACGCTTCCAGCCATGCTTGACCAGCGGAATCACCACCGGCTCCACGGCGAGCGCCAGGAACAGCGAGATGACGACGTCGATGATGAGGTATTCGATTTTGCCCCAACTGCGCCAGCAGAAGGAGAGCAGCACGATGGCGATGGCGATGTACAGCAGCGCGCGACCCAGCCATTCCGGAGGTCTGCGTGGATCGCCTTTCGCAGGGAACAGCGTGCCGAGATCCCAACGCATTTCGTCGGTATTGCCGCACTGTCCGGACGTTCCCGTCCTCTTGTCCGTATCCATATGCTGTTCGCGTTCGCTCATGGCTCCTTATTGTAGACAGGCACCGTGTACGGGCTGGAACCTATTCTTGAAACCATGCTGAACGTTTCAATTGTCATCCCCGCCTGGAATGAACAGGAGCGTATCAACGATTGCCTGCTCAACGCCACCCGGCAGACCGTGATGCCTCATGAGGTGATTGTCGTCGATAACCGTTCCACTGATTCGACCGTTGCCGTGGTGGAGCAGTTCATGAAGGACCATCCGGAAGCGCCGGTGAAGCTGCTGCATCAGGATGATGAGCAGGGTCTGATTCCAACGCGTGATTATGGTTTGAATCATGCCACCGGCGATATTCTTGGCCGTTTCGATGCCGACTGCATGATCCGCCCGGACTGGGTGGAGGTGGTGTCCGGCATTTTCACCGAGGATCCGGATGCGATGGGCGCCACCGGTCCGGTGATGTATTACGATTTGCCGAGCCGTCATTTCGGGCTTCGCGGGGACAATTCCACCCGCAAACGTATTTATAGGGCCGATGATGGGCAACCTCTGCTGTTCGGTTCCAACATGGCCCTGCGCGCCACCGCCTGGCGCGAAATCGCCGACGAGGTCTGCCAAGACAAGGCGGATGTGATGCATGAGGACATCGACATCTCGCTGCATCTGTTGGGCAAGGATCTCAAGACCGTGTATTGTCCGCGGATGATCGCGGGCATCAGCGCACGTCGTATGGACACGTCTCCGGCATCGTTCCTCAACTATATGCGCCGTTTCAAGAACACGTTCAACGCGCATCCGCAGCATTACCGCAAGCACAAGCCGGAAATCCTCATCACCGCGTTATATCCTGTGATGCATCTGCTGTATCCGGTGTGGCAGAAGGTGTTGAACACCGCTGATATCAATCCGGCCGAGGCCGCGTGGATCAACGAGCAGATGGAATTGGCCGAACAGGAAGGCCATGAGCTGTATGACGACACTCCCACTGATGAGGAGTGGAGCGAGAAGCACGAGGAATAGCGATTAGGTATAGCGATTATTCGCGGCGTATTTTCCGCGGATAGCGAACGGACGGCACCGACCATGCGATCGATGCCGTCCGTTTTGTTTTTACGATTGCGGTTTTGTGATTGCGCCTACCGCAGTCGGACCTACATCAGGCTCTTGTAGATGGCGAGGATGTCTTCCTGGGTGGCCTGGCGCGGGTTGCCCGGCGTGCACACGTCGTGGAAGGCGTCATGGGCCAGCGGCTCTAGGTCGGCTTCGGTGGCGCCAACTTCGGAGATCTTGGTCGGGTTCTTCAGATCCACGGTGAGCTTGTGCACCGCCTGGACGGCCTCTTCACGCACGGTTTCGATGTCGCCGGTGTAGGCGTCGGCGATACCGAAGGCGTCGGCGATGTCACGGTACTTCTCGCCGGTGTAGTCCTTGTTGTATTCCATGACCGGGGCCAGCAGGATGCCGTTGGCCACACCGTGCGCCACGCCGAGGCGGCCGCCCAGCGGGTGGGCCATGCCGTGCACCAGACCGAGGCCGACGTTGGAGTAGGCCATGCCGGTGATGTAGGAGGCGTAGGCCATCTGTTCGCCGGCCGGAATGTCTCCATCGGCGCTCTTGGCGAGGTTCTTGGCGATCATGCGGATGGTCTGCATGGACAGGCAGTCGGACAGGCTCCACGCGCCCGGTGTGATATAGCCTTCGATGGCGTGGGTCAGGGCGTCGAGTCCGGTGGCCACCTTGAGGCCGCGCGGCATGGAGTCGGTCAGGTCCGGATCCACGAAGGCGACGATTGGGATGTCGTGCGGGTCGACGGCCACGAACTTACGCTTGTTGGCCGTGTCGGTGATCACATAGTTGATGGTCGTTTCGGATGCGGTGCCAGCGGTGGTCGGCACACCGAAAATCGGCACGGACGGGTTCTTGGTGTCGGCCACGCCTTCAAGGGACAGCACGTCGGCGAATTCCGGATTGGCAGTCACGATGCCGATGCCCTTGCAGGTATCCTGCGGGGAACCACCTCCCAGGCCGATCAGGAAGTCGGCTCCGGAGGCTGCGAACTTGGCGACGCCATCCTGGATGCACTCGACCGGCGGATTCGGCTTGACGTTGTCGAACACCTCATACGGCATGCCCGCCTCGTCAAGAACGTCGGTGACCTTTTTGACGGTGCCGGTCTCCAGCAGCACCGGATCGGTGACGATGAACGCCTTGGTGAAGCCATGGGACCTGGCGACGCCCGGAATCTCCTTGATGGCTCCGCGGCCGAAATACGCGGTCTGGTTGAAAATCATGCGATAGACCATAGTGCTCTCCTTTAAGCGACTGTGTGTTCAAGCGAAGACCACGGCATCCATTGCCGCGGCCAACGGTTTCATCATAAGCCCTTTTCCATGCGAGGAAGCACCCACGACACACAATTTTTTCGTCAATATCCCACAACACCGGCAAAACCGGACAGCATACCGTCCGATGCCCGAAATCCTATTCTTCGGACGACGTGTCTTCTTTGGCGAACACCCACATGACCTCGTCCACGGAATGGGTGTCGGGGAAAATCGTAATCAGGAACCGTTCGCCGTCGTTTCTGACGTAGGCGTACCGTATAGCGCCTTCCCTGCATATCCGGTCGCGGACGTAATCGTAGTCGAACAGCATGCGGAAGCCGTCCCGGTAGGCCGGCGCCACCAATTTGTCGCAATAGTCGAGCAGCATCTCGTGGAAGGAACCGCCATGTTTGTCAAGCATTTTTTGCACATAGCCGGGAACCACGACCGGCCGTTGCGTATCGGCACGCAGATTGACCACATAAGCGATCGAATACCGTGTATTCAAATGCTGCAGCAACGATTCCATGTCTTTGTTGCGTACCAGGATGTCCTCAAGCTGCTTGTTCAACGTGCGCAACTGCCTTTTGCCGCTGCCGCTGGCGTAGTAGCGCTTCTTGTCCTTGCGCATCTCGTTTTCCGCCTGGTTGACCAGATCCGGAATATCCTCGCCGTCATCGGATTCGGCCATGCCCACGGACAGCTCGCAACCGTGATCAAGCAGCTCCTGACGCATATATCCCATCTGTCGGGCGCTCTGCGCCATCGAATGGGCGAAACTGATGATCACGAACTCGTCGCCGCCGATGCGGTAGATATTATCGTCGCCGAAATAGGCGCGCGCCGCGTCCGCAAGCTCGCACAGCACCACGTCGCCTCTGGCATGACCCAAATGATTATTGATCTCATGCAGGCCAATCAGATCCATGTACATCACCGTCAACGGCTTGTCATGGGTGGCTTGGATGAATTCCACATCATCGTCGAAAGCGTTGCGGTTGAGCAGCCCCGTCAATGAATCCCGTCGGTACTCCTCGCCGTTCAACCGGACAAAGGACTCTATCGACAGGTTCCGGCCAACCATCACCACGGCCCATGGATCGCTTTCGGAGCATTCACGTGAGGGAATCACCGCGAAGGAGATTATGCCGGTTCTGGCCAGCACCTCACTGCGGTACACTCCGAACGCGGATTTCTGCGAGAACAGCAGCGAACGGAGCGAAGCCAGATCCATATCAGCACGGAACCTGTCGGCATCGTCCGGATGCACCACGCGTTCGGCGATCAGCGTCTGCACGTAGGTTTCGAAATCATCGGTTTCCGGCGTCGGCAGTATGCCATCGCGTTTGACCGCGCGGTACTCGCCCGTCTTCACATTCAGTCGGGAGAGTTCCGCCACGCCATTGGCCAGAATCTCGAAGGTGCTGGCGGCGAGCGTGGACGTCTCAAGCATGGTACGGCCGTTGACGGGCACATAGCTGCCATGCATGAAATCGTTTGACATATCCCAGAAATGCCGGTCGTCGGGACGTTCGGCCAACAGCTTCTCCATCCGTCCCACCGGAAGCGGTTCGTGGAAGTAATACCCTTGGATGTACCGGCATCCCACGGACAGCAGCTGGTCGACCTGCTGTTTGGTCTGTGCGCCTTCGGCGATGACCAGCAGTCGCAGCTTTCTGGCCATGTTGACCACCGATTCGACGATTTTCAGCCCTTTGCTGGCATTGTCCTCATCGAGGTCGATGAATTTCATGTCAAGTTTGATCACATCGACGTTGATGTCCTTGAGCATGTTCAGCGACGAATACGCCGATCCGAAATCATCCATCAGCACCGCGATGTTGTCCGCATGCAGCTTGCGGATGGTGCTTTCCACTTTGGACAGGTTCCTGGCCACGGCGCTTTCGGTGATTTCCGCTTGGAGCAGCCGAACGTCGACATCGTATTCGTTCAGCAGTCCGGTGAGCGTGTCCGCCACATCCATCTGGTCGATGTCCACCATGGAGACGTTCACGGAAATCGGCACCAGATTGCGGCCCTCACGTTCCCAACGTGCCAGCATCCGGACCACGGAACGCCATACGAACACGTCCAGTCGGGAGATTTGTCCGGCCTGTTCCAGCATGGGAACGAACCTGCCCGGAGATACCACACCATATTTGGGGTGGTTCCAACGCACCAGCGCCTCGGCACCGACGATGGCACCCGTAGCCGCATTGCATTTGGGCTGCAGGTAGAAGCAGAACTCGTTGTTGTCGAACGCACGGTCGATCTCGTCGAACGTCAGCTCCGGCACAAGCTCGTCGGTGGACGGCGTCCTGCCCATTTCCGGTGTGTCAGCCAAACAGATTCCTTCCTGTCACCACGTCCTATCCGTGATATTCACCGTTGTACTGTATCAGGGTGACGTCCTCAACACCCTCGATGGCACGAATCCGCTCGGCGAACGTCATGTCCTTGTCGTCGCAGAACACTTCCACGGCCATCTCCACATGGTCGCCACGCATGGTTTTGGATTTGACGAAGAACTTCGTGCGGCCGAACGCGCGCGTGATGTCGTCCCCGACCGCGTCGGAAGCGTAATGGATCACCGCGATGTACACGCGGCCCTTGTCCTGATGCGAATAGAACAGGGCGAGCATGCCGATCATCACCGCGCCGGCGACCACCACCAGCAGATACATGCCCGCGCCGGCCGCGATGCCGGACGTGATGGCCCAGAACAGGTACAACAGGTCCATCGGATCCTTCACGGCGGTACGGTAACGCACGATGGACAACGCGCCCACCATACCAAGCGAGATCACGATGTTCGTGCTGATGGCCAATGTGACCATGCAGGTGAGCACGCACATGCCCACCAGCGTCACCGCGAAGCTGCGCGAATACACGACGCCCGTGTAGAACCGCCGGTATACGCAGTAGATGACGATGCCCACCAGCAGCGCCACCAGCAGGGCCAGCGCCATTTTGGGCACGTTGTATTGGCTGAAGGAGTTCAGCACCGATTTCTTGATCATGTCGTTTACGCTCATGGTTTCGCTTTCTCTTTTGCGATTGTTCGGTTATTACGTTTTCTACGATTGCCGATGTTTTCGGCTGCGCGTTTTCGTCCGTCTGTTTTCGGTCTTCCGCGATACGTCCGACCGGTGCGCTCAAGTCACACGCTCGGCACGTTCCAGCCTTCCTGCCAGTAGTCGAAACCCCGCAGATACGAGGCTTTGTCATAGCACAGCACGTATTTCGAGGCGGCCGTTATCTCCTGCGCCTTGCCTGGCAGAATGTCACGCACGATCTGCGGCAGGAATTCGGTGAATTTGACCTCCATCACCAGCTTGCCCGGCTCAAGTACCGGCAGAGTGGGCAGACCACGGTCGAAAACGTCGAATCCATCCACCGCCGCGCGCACGTTCATATCGAAGGTGATGCGCACCGTGCCCGCGTCGAGGATCCACGGCTCACGCTCGTAATCGACGATCACCCGCGGCCGCAGCACATTGCTCATGTATTCCACATAGAATTCCCGGCACAACGGCTCTTCGCTGTGTTCCATGAATCCGACGTCGCCGGCCAATATCCGATCGAACTGCCCATGCGTGAGCGACGCGTCCTCTTTGTATATCCAGCTGTCGCGCTTGCGCTTGCGTTCCAACTTGATCACGCGGTCGCTGTAATCGTAAATACGGATACGGTATTTCTTGCGCATCAGCACGCCGTCCACCTTCTCCTGGTAGGCGGTGTTCCAATAATCGTCGAAATACAGGCTGCGAATCATATAGCAGCCGCCACGCGCGTGGCTGTCCTGTTCAAGCAACGGAGCCAAACGCAAGTTCAGATCGGCTTTCTGCCCGTACGAAATCAGATACTTGAGCTCATGCCGGTAATGTTCCTCACAGCGGCGCGGAGGCATGGAAAGCTCCTCGCCGACACGGCGGCGGACCCGTTCCAGCAGTTTCGACGCCCCGCCATCACCGCGCATTGACATCCTCCACTATCTTCCCGGATTTGATGTAGAAGCATCTCGTGCCGTACGTCTTGCCGGTGTCGGTCATGTAGTAGTCGAAGGCGTCCTGCGTCTTGCCGGAGGTGTTGCGCGCCCGCACTCGTATGAAATACTGTCCGTCGCCTGGCAGGTCCGTCACCGTCTCCGGCAATGCCAGATCGGTTTTGGAGAAGATGACGTCCTCACACAGGTAGTCCTTGGCGACGGTGACGTCGTAGCTCAGATCCTCGTCACGGAAATCGTACGAGGTGTCCCAGCTGAATTTGAGTTTGCCGTCTGCGGCCTGTGGAGCGTCGATGAAAAACGGCATGGGCTTGTCGAAGCTTTCTTTGTAGATCCTGTAGTTCTGCGCGACCTCGTCGTGCAGCTGCCCCGCCACTTCGTCATACTGGGCGCGCGTCAGCGGCTCGTACATGGAATCGGGCGTCCTCCACAAATACTGCCTGGTGATGGACTCGTAGTGGTCCACCATCGTATTGATGCGTTTTGCGCTCATATAGCGGTATTCCCGCTTCACGGCCTTGTCGAGTTCGTCGCGGAACGATTTGGTCTGCAGGCAGCGTTTGAACAGCACGTTGCCCCAATAGTTGCTGACTCCCTGCTCCCAGCTGGAACCGGTGGAGATATTGCGGATCTGGTTCTCCTTGCGCGTCAGCATGCCGTCATTGTCCCAGTCCAGCACATAGAAGGTGTCGGAATTCGTAGGGCTGTACAGGTACATGTTGCGGCTCTGCGTGTCGGTGTTGCCGGTCAGCAGCTGGAACGCCATCCAGTATGCGAGATTTTCCGTATCGAAATATTTGCCGAGGATGCTGCTCATCGGCACCGAATAATCGTTGAGCTGGTTGAGCATGGCGATGAGTTTGGTATGGTCGCTGTTGCCTTTGACCTCCAGCTTCTCCTCGAATTTCGACAGATTGTATTTGGGATCGTCGGCGAGTCTGATCACGTCCGCGTCGCGTTGGAATTCGAAGTAGTTGACCTTGTACAGCTGGCCGTTCTTGTCGAGGCCGTGCGCTTGGAGCGCGCTTTTGTTGAGCTGCTCCACCTGCGTGTACAGGCCATAGTCGTCGAAGGAGCTGGAACCGGAGGTTTCGTCCTTGACGTACAGGTGCACGAATTGCGTGCGCAGTCCCATCATCTGGTCGATGCCGCGGATCAGGTCGTATGCCATCTTGTTGCGGAATCGCAGCCCTTCGCCCATATGCTTGTTCAATGCGATGGTGCGCTGCCCGCGCCATTTGCCTTTGCCGCTTTTCAGCTCGATTTTGTAGTTCTTCTGCTTATTGAGACTGGACGACTGGCCGCGCACCTGCACGGTGGCGTTCGGCGCTTTTTCACCGTAGCCGAGTTCGCCGGATACAGGCCCCTGTTCGTCGCCGACCTGCAGCAGACCGTTGACTTGGTACCGGTTGGTGCGCATGGCCGCGTAATCATCCACGGAATACTGGTTGATTTCGCTCCAACTGTGGTCGGTGCCTTCCGACTTGTTGCCGCGCGAGACCGTCAGATACATGGTTTCCACACCGCTGTCGTCATACACCTTGTACAGCGAGTCGTTGTCACGCAGATGCGCGCCGTCAAGCCCCTGCGTGGCGCTTTTCTTGACTTTCTCATGCTTTCCTTGCGATTGCGCCGCCGATTTGTCTGCCGTGGAACCACTGTCCGCAGCGTTTCCGCAGGCGACGCAGGAGAACGTCGTCACGACCGTGGCGATGATCGCCACGCATTTGAATATGGCATTGCGGCCGCACGGCCGATTACCCATCGTCATTCGTCCGTTCCTTTCCATGCTTTCCACGCTTTCCCTCATGATTCCTTCCGTCCGAAAGTTCCATGCAGCCGTTCGCCGAATTCGTCCAACGCTTCGCCCAGTTTCGTAAACCATCCGCGCTTTTCGGTCTCCACAATCGGCTGCGCGCCGAGCACACGATACGGCAGGGTGTCGGGGGAAAACGCCCAACTGTGCGTCGGAAACGCTCGATAGGGCAGATTGTCGGTGAACACCGCCAATCGCACGACCGCGGCCAGCAGGAACGCCGACGCGCCCAGCAGGAAGCCGAATCCCATCAGCGTGACCGGAACGAACTGCGAAATGACAGTCAAGACCGTGGCCGACCCGGCGAATATCGCGGCGCAGCACACCGCGCCGAAGTAATCAGTGAAATACAGCAGAATCATCAGCACGGTGTTGCCGACCGCGTACAGGGCGTATCCGACGCACAGCACACGGAAATAACCATGCATGCCATCGTTGAAACCGAGCGGCAGCACGCCCAACACCATCTTTTCCAACGAGATGACCGCCGCGGTGACGAACAGCTGCTTCAACGCGGTGTAGTACAGCTCACGGTTGAGCACGGCGAGCATCTCGCGTTCGGCCACCACGATGTCCTTCACGGTGCCGCCGTCGTTGAGCAGCGCGTAGTAGGCACGGTATTTCGGATAGAAATCGACTTCCACCGACACCACGAAATTCACGATGGTGATCAGAATCGTCAGGAACGCCAGTAACGCGGGCACATCATAGTAGGGGGCACCGTAGAACAGTCCCTTCACATGCACGCCAAGCGGACCACACCAGGTGATCACCAAGTGGGAGAACAAGCCGAGGGTGGTCAGCAGTCCCGTCAGGGCGAGCGGCAGGGAACCGGTCCAGCCATGCGAGGAACGTCCACGGGCTTTCCGAGCTTTGCGGGAAATACCAGTGCAGCAGCACCACGTCCCAGACCATCATCACGCCGTAGCCGAACGCCACTGCGGCCAGCAGGCTTTCCACCTGCGGCAGGCCCAGCGCCATCATCGCGCATGCGGACAGGAACGCCACGACCACCGCCGCGACGAACGACCACATGATGCCTTGGTAATCCTTGATGGCCGTCAGATAGCTCATCGCATTCCAATTGACGATCATTTCCAGGAACAGCCATAGGCAGAGTAACCCCTGCATGAGGGTCGCGCCGGAAAACAGCAGGAACACCGCGTACAGCACCGCACCCACCGCCAGCATGAGGGTCGTGGATCCCCAGAACGATGGAAGAATGGTCTCCTCATGATGTTCGAACAGCATGTCCGCAAGGAAACGCGTCACCGGCATGGACAGGAAGCTGGTCAACACCAATGAGGCGAGCAGCGTGTACGTGATCATGCAGACCAGCAGATTCTGGTCCGCGCGGGGCACGTGCCACCAACCGCTGACCGCCAGCACGCCGAACTGCAGCAGGATGCCCAGCAGCATCGGTCCGGTGCAGATCACACCGGCATAACCGTAGGCGCGCACCATGGCGACCAGGCCCTTGCGGTGGAACAGTTTCTTGAGTTCGAATCCGATTCCCGCCATATCAGTGCTCCAACCCGTAATGGTCGGCGGTATCGAGATACAGCGCACGGTATTCGTCAAGCATGCGCTCATGCCGATAGTAGGTTTTCACGCGTTCGCGTCCCACTTGGCCCATGGCTTCGCGCAGCTTGCGGCTCGCGCACATGCGTTCCATGGCGCGGGCAAGGCCCTCGCGGTACATCGGAGGCACGTAGAAGCCGGCCACGCCGAGGTCGTCGCCTTCCTCGCCTTCCAGCAGTTCACGGCAGCAGCCCACGTCGGTGGTCACGCAAGGGCGGGCCGCCGCGAACGATTCCAACACCGACAGAGGCTGGCCTTCGGAGATGCTGGTCAGCACCGTGAAATCCAGTTTGCGCATGTATTCGACCACATTCACGCGTCCGGTGAATTCAAGGTTCTTCACTTCAAGCTGTTTCACCAGCTCATAGCATTCGTCGGCATAGTCCTGGTCGTCCACACCACCGAGGATGTGCAGCCTGACATTGTCCACGCGGTTCGACAGTTCGCTGAACGCGTGGATGAGGGTTTTCACGTCCTTGATGGGAGCCAGACGTACCACGGCGCCGATATCCACCCAACCGTCCTCAGGCTTGAGCGGAATGTCGCAGAACCGTTCGTATTGGATGCCGTTGGGAATGACCAGGCATTTGCTTGCCGGAGCGCCCATGTCGATCTGGGTCTGGCGAGCGCGGCCGAACAGGCTGGTCACACGCCATGCCCTACGGTAGATCTCCTGTGACAGCATGGCGAAGAAACGGATCCACCGTTGCCGGAACGCGGGCGCAACCCATTCGGCGGAAAGAATCTCCTCCTCGCGTTCGCGCGTGTAGATGCCATGTTCGGTTAGTAATACGGGTGCGTGGTTGATACTGCCGCCCAAGCATGCCAGCAGGCCGCCGTAACCGGTGGAGATGGCATGGTAGATCTGCGCTTTCGGCACTTCTCCCGTCATCAGGTACAGCACCGGCAGCAGCATGGATCGCACGGTGTGGAACGCATCCGCGTAGGCGACGTACGGGTATTCCTCCATGCAGATCTTCGTAAACAGGTCGATAAATTCGTTGCTTTGCAGGAACGACAGCGGATGCACGCCTTTGTTGTGGAACAGGTTGAACAGTACGTCCCAGTCGGGATCGCTCAGATTCACCAGCTCACGCAGTGCCTTGACTTCCTCGTCGGTGAAGATCACTTTCGCATGTTCACCGCTCAGACGCAACGCGTCGTCGAGGAACACCTCATGCACTTCCACCACGTTGGATGGAAGGTCGTACACGAATTTGCCACGGTCCTTGGCTTTCGCGCCGATCACCCACAGCACGAACTCGTGTTCCTTCATGGCGGTGATGTAGCTGTGCATCCATGTGGACACGCCTCCATGCACGTACGGGTAGCAACCTTCCAATACCAGGCAGATTCTCATGCCGCGCCTCCAGCCTTGCGTTCGACGTGCACTGTGGAGTCCGTGGCCTTGATGAGGTACAGATTCCCCGTCATCCGGATCATGCTTCCGCCTTGGATTCTGCCGGGCGTGCCATGGTTCGCGCGGAGCAGCAGCCAAGCCTGGTCCTTGAAATTGCCCAAGTCGAATTCCCACTCATTGGCGGATTCCCTCATCTTGACAGTCAGTCCAGAAAAGCGTTGCACCGCGGACGCGCATTCCGTGCCTGTCTGCATGCGGATGGACGGTGCGGACGCTTCAAGCCAGTCGAGATAGTTCTCAAGGCCTTTTCTGTAGACCGCCCAGCCTTCTTTCGCGCCACGGTCAGGGTCGAGCATGTCGTCCGGATGCATGAAGTGGGTGCTGACGAAATGCTTGTTCAGTTCGGTTTCTGCGGCGAGCCGCATGTAATCTCCCACCATGCCGCCGGAGACGATGCGCGGCGCCTCGACGATGCCGTCATCGGCCACACCGAATTCCTGCACGTAAGGCAGTTTGCTGTCGCTTGGCAGGTAGGTGCTGGCGATGGTGCGGATTTCGGGCACGTCTCGTCCGATTGTCTGCCGTCCTTCCTTGGACAGGATGTTGGACGGCGGCACATATACCGACGCTGTGGCCGCCGGCAGCACGGACTTTTGGAATGCGATCAGCTCGCGCAGCGAGGCGACGACAGCTTTGCGATTCGGCCACTGATGGTACGCGTATTCGTCGCCATAATCGGTGTTCGGCAGTACGAGCGGCTGATGGTTGTAGCCATGGTAGCCGATTTCGCCGTTCTGTTTGAGCAGCAGTCCGCCGAAATAGCTGAAATGCGATTCGTCCTTCTGCCGTACGGGAGCGTCTTTCGTATCGTCCCCGTAATTCTCGATCATCACGCCGGTAAACCGAATACCGTAGCGTTCCGCAAGTTTGGTCAGGTCCGGCCACCAGACCTTCGAATAGAAGTCGGCGATGCTCATGCCGTAGTCGCGTTTGATGTAGGTGGCGTCTCCGCTGGGGACCGGGGATGGAAAATCGTCCAGATAGAACGCGGCGCTGTTGATGACCGGGTATGCCGTGGCGGAACCCAGCAGGCTGAACGCGGAGGCATAGAAGCCGCGCACCACCTTGCCATAGATGCCGATATTGCAGGTCACGGTTCGTCCGGAACGCACATCGGCACTCCAGATCAGTGGCGTATGGCCGTTGGCACTGACCGCTTCGACGGTGGCCTTCTCATTGAGGTTCAGACTCAACGACGATTTGAACGGGCCACTGAACATGTAGGTGTGCCCGCCACCCAGCATAAAGTCCCTGGCAGGCTTGATGCCTTTGGTCATCACGTAGTCGTATGCGGAGGATTCGATGCCGATTTGAGGCCCGATCGCGTCCAGATAGCCTGTTTTTTCAGGCGTCATGGCAAGCATCATGTTGCCGCCGCCTTCAACCCATCTCATGATGGACACCAGCTCATCCCCCAGCGAATCAAGTTCCGGCATGACGATCAGCACGGTGCGGTACCGATTCAATGAGGGGATGTCGTCGGGATCGGTTTTGGCCAGATCCACGGTGGCGGTCGGCACTTTCATGTCGAGCAGCACCTGTTTCATCATGGCTTCGGCCTCGTCCACACCATCCTGGGAACTATCCACGAGCATCAGGTTCGTGGCGCGCTGCCCCATGATGGCGTTCTGGGCCGGAATGGCCTCGTTACGAGCCATGTATTTCAAAGTGAATTTCGTCGCGCCGTAGTGGATGCCCAAGGTTTGCGCCAACAGCACCAAGGCGATGGCCATGAATACGGCCCACACGCGGACCAGGTTTTCCAAACGGAAGCGCTTCCATATGCGCCATGCGGAACGTATCATGCGCGCCCAGCCTCCTTGTCGCCGAGCCAGAATCGCAGGATGTCGTGGCCTCGGCCGCCAAGGTAGATGTGGTCGTCCTTGATGTGCCGGACGGTGCGTTGCACCGCCTCGCCATCGTGACGTGCGGCTTCCAATCGCAGTTTCATCAGCCAGACGTCACCTTGACGCGGCCATGCGGACAGCGCCGCTTCGATGGTGCGAGACGCGGCATCGAACGAACCGAGATCCATCTGCGTCTTCGCCAACGAGCATACGGTGCGGTAGTCGTTATGCCGTTTGAGCTGTTCGGCGAGCAGGTCGGCGTATCGGCGCATCTGCAACGTTCTGGCATACCCCTGTTCCATGGAGGATTTCAAGTAGTGTTCGAGCGCCTCACGGTACCGGTCGAGCGCCTCGTCCGAATCGCGGTTCCGCTCGTATTCCTCCATGCGTTGCTGCAACGCGATGTCTTCCTTCGCGCTGATCTGCGCCATGGCCGTGGCCGCGTAATGCACGACTTCCACGTCCTCGTTCAGACGGGCTTGGGAGAGCAGATTGGCGTATTGGCCGGGATTCTCGTTAAGAATGGACAGCATCAGATTACGACGCTGCCGTGGATTGTCCACGATCAGCGCCTCTTCCAACGGCACGGTGTTGGCGTAATCCGTACGGTCGTCCACAAGAATGTTGCGTTGTTCCTGATCCTCGACCTTCAGTTCCTGCAGACCGGCGGGAATCCGTCGTCCCCCACGAAGCACGGCACGCGAATGCATGAGCGCCACGCTCAGCGGCCCCCATAGGGGAATCAACGCCATGAACGGGAGCAGCAGTCCATCGACTTTCAGCATTCCGACGTGGTGCAGCAGACACAGCGTCATGCAGACCAGCAGATGCACGGCGATGATGATCAACGCGGCGATAGTCGTCGACCCCATCAGCTTTCACCCCCATCGTCGGCTTGCGCGATATGCGATTGGGCTTCGGAAAGCAGGGCATCCTCTTGGGTCTGCGGAACGTAGGAGCAGTGCAAGCCGGAACGGGTCAGACGTTTGAGGATGATCGGCAGTTCCTTCTCCCCCGCCTGGTTCATCAGCAGATACACGCCGTCATCCGTCAGCATGCCGGCCTCATCGGTCTGGCGGATGCTTTGCATCAGCAGGGAGTCCACCTCCTCAAGGTTTCCCTCGCATTCGACTTTGAGCAGCAGATGGTCGCCCATATGGTCGTGTTTGAGGTCGTTGGCAGCCAGCGCCTTCGGCAGGAACGCTTCTGGCTTCAGCAGGTTCGTTCCCGGCACCAGCATGGACCGGCGCGCCACGTCCTCGTATTCGAAGGCCCTGATCATGGCCGATTCGACCAGACCGCACATGATGCTGAACAGATTCTGGAAGTACAGGTTCATCTGGTCCGGTTTGGCCTCTCCCATGGTGATGATCACGGCCAGTTCGCCACGGTCACGCACGCCGACGGCGTACATCGGGAATTTGTCCTTTAACGTTCGGTTCACCCATATGCCGTTGTGTTCCAGCGCGGTGATGATTTCACCGTAATCCGAGACGCGTACGGAGCGGAAGCTGCCGACGTCGAACCGTGGGCTCGCCGCCACAAGACGGGCGAACTGTCCGCCGTTGTCCACTCGGAAGATGGCGAGGCTGTCGCTATCGAGGCTTTCCTGCATGATGCGGATCGCCGTATGGTACAGCTTCTGCGGTTGCACTTCGTCCAATTCTCGGGTCACGGCGTACAGTTTGCCGAAACTGTCGCGTCTGCCGATGATCTGGTCGCGCAACTGTCTGCGGTCGTCGAGCACATCCTGATACAGCCCGCGCAGGAAGTCCAGACGATTGCGCAACAACCCGTTCTCGTCGCGCACGAACCTCACGCTCTCCTGGTTGCGCGACTGCACATAGCCGCATACCGATCCGGCCACGAAATAAATGACGAAGGCAAGCCAGTTCGATGTGTCGTAGAACAACGGGGCGAAGGACGCGCCCTGCGACGCGTAGGACATGGCCACGCCGGCGCAGGCCAGTACGGCTGCGAACACGCCGGCATGCAGCCCGTAGATGGTGCCGACGATCACCACGAACAGCAATCGCAGGTCCACGGTTTCCAGCTGGCTGTTGCCTTGTGTAAAAGTGCGGAGCCATTCCGTCAGCAGGAACGCGCCGATGATTTCCAGCACGGTCCACCATTTGTTGTGGCTGCGTAGGAAATCCCATACCGGATACTTGTCGGTTTTGTTCTCGCGGAGCTTCAACCAGCCTTCGATGACGTGCGGAAAATCCTCGCGAAGCGAGTATCGTGGCGAAAAGCCGTACCGCAATCGCAATTCGTGGTCGTCGGCGGGGTATGCCTGCGGACGGTCCTCGCCGTATACGACCTTCGTTCCCGGAAAATATCCCGCGATCAGCGTTCCCAAATCGCCGTAAGTGAAGTCGAACACGTTCGGAACGTGGAACAGCTCGCTGTCGGCGGTCCAGTCGTCGAATATGCGGTAGATAAGTTCGGCCAGATCGTCGGCGCATAGGAAGCAGGTGCGTTGTTCGGCGCGTTCATGGAAGCGCAGTTCTCCCGCTTGTGCCTGTTCGAACAAGCCGTTGAAATATGCGGTGACGCCATTGCGTTGCGGCGCGTACAGATAGGGGCAGCGCACGATCTTCACTTCCAGATCGTAGGTGCGCGCATAGTACAGGCCGAGCTCTTCGCCGGCACGCGACATCAGGCTTTTGCTGGTCTCGTGCACGTCCGTTTCCTGCGGATAGGTGAATTCCGATTCCGGCCCGCTCACCATCAGCATCTGGACCTTGCGATTGCGGACGGTGTGCAGCAGTCGGCGCAGGTAGCCCAGGTCGCCGTCACGTTCGCTGCGGGGCGTCAGATCTTCGGAGAAGTAGACGATTCGATCGAATTCGTAGTTGGAGAACACTTCCGACACGGCGTCACGGTCGGGCATGTCGATGATTTTGAGATCCTCGCCGCTGGATTCGGTCCCTTTGCGGAGGGCCACCACCACCTTGTCTTGGGGGAACGTGTGCTCGATCCACTGCTTCGTCACGAAGTCGGTGTTGCCGATTAACAGTATCTCCACTCGCCTCACCCCAGGGATACACCCGTTTAGAGGTCAACATCATGGAACAGTACAGCCGTCAACCCCTTGTCTACCTGCACCATAGTTTAGCAACAGAGGGGACAGAACATCCCTCTTCGTTGGGGGTAATGGGCGTATGTCTTTCGCCGATATGGTTCGGATGGCGCTTGTGCTGGAAAACGAGCGGAAATCACGCAGGTAAATCGGAAAAGATATGCGAGAAAAACAAAACCCCAGATTGCTCCGGGGTGTATCTGGTGGCTCCGAGCGGCATCGATCCGCTGACCTAACGATTTTCAGTCGTTCGCTCTACCAACTGAGCTACAGAGCCATGAACAACTTGCGCTGTTCCAGCGACCACGGCCGGACTTGAACCGGTGACCTCCGCCGTGACAGGGCGGCGCTCTAACCAACTGAGCTACGCGGCC
>OGPZ01001355.1_pt1 | contig 17698 bp, 11 predicted proteins | sample 1553111 | NCBI WGS metagenome assembly OGPZ01 (sample SAMEA2579968, study PRJEB22360) | human gut metagenome
ATATGGCGGAGTCGGTGGAAGAGGAAAGTTTGATGAGAGGGTTTCAGAGGTGGAGGAAGAAAATGAAAAAAGAATAAATTTCATCTAAAAAAAATCCTACAAATATCATATCATCCAAAATACTTTTTATAAATTTGTCAAAAATAAGACATAAAGACATGAAATACTACACAAATCTTTTTTCTGATAATACCTCATCAGCATTTTCTGAATCTAACTAACAAGTCAATGAATACCATCGCGTAAAGCATATATAGCAAACTAATATTTATATATTACCAATTTATATGTTATTGCATTAAAACGCAACGCCTTAATCATAGATTACAAGTTTTTTTTCTTGAAAAGCACAACATTTCAATTCAATATACCAATGTATATAATAATTCATTATCTTTGTAACCTAAATAAAACAATATATATGATACATAAGAGTTTCATAGTCATCGATATCTTCATAGGTACAAATGAATTATCAAAGGAATTTCTAAGAAATAATTTTGAGGTTATCATTCCGTATGACATTCCAAAAACAAGATCAATATGCTATTATCCAAAAAATATCATAAAACAAAGCCATGTAATAAAGATATAAAAGCCAATAGAACTCATGCTTAAACAGATAAACTATTTCGTTTCATCGTTAATAACAAATGTAATCGTAAAAACACTATAATGAATCCAATCATACGTTCAGGTTCTTCTGAATTCAAGCCTAAAGCAAGACTTATCAGAACAATAGGAGAAGAATTAATCAGCAATGATATCGTAGCAATTATTGAATTAGTAAAAAATAGCTACGACGCAAATGCTTCAATCGTAACCATCGATTTTTCTGGAAAAGTTGCTGTCACAAAAGTGAAAAACAAAAAAAATGAAACAATAACATTACGTTTTATCGAAAAAGAGGGTACAAGCATCTCTATCACTGACGATGGCTACGGAATGAACTTAAATACAATAGAAAATGCATGGATGCAACCGGCAACCAATTTCAAAAAAAATCCTTTAAATAAAAATCAAATTAGAAGATTTACAGGAGAAAAAGGTATTGGAAGATTTGCGTCATCCAAATTAGCAGATCAATTACATATTATTACCAAACAAATCTCAGAAAACGAAATCATAGTAGATTTTGATTGGACTCTTTTTTCAAATGAATCTGTCTTCTTGGACGAAATTAAAATAAATTGGTATGAACGTTATCCAAAACTAATAAAAGACAGTGGTACATCTTTAGTCTTAAAAAATATAACATCAATATGGGATGAAGACAAGATTAGAGAATTAAGAGTTGCCCTTTCTAGACTTCTAAGTCCCATTACTCCGACGGAAGATTTTTTAATTGAACTTAAACTTCCCAAAGGAATGGAAGATCTTTCTGGTTTAATAGAAAGACCTGATACCATTAATAAGCCGGATTATCTTATCAAAGGAAAGATATCAGCTACTGGAATCCCCACATTAAAATATTTTAGTAAGAAAACGAACCAAGAAGAAGAGATCACAAGTACAGTAAAAGATTTCTACTTAAAAAAACCAATCAAAAGAAATTCTCAAGTCGGAGAGTTTGCTTTTGAGTTTAGAGTTTGGAACAGAGAAAATGAATCTCTTAAATTATTAGCCAACGAAATTGACAAACCAATAAAGAATATTAAAGCTGATTTAGACGAGTTATCAGGAATAAGTATATATCGAGATAATTTCAGAGTTCTCCCATACGGAAACAAAAACAATGACTGGCTAAGGTTAGACAAGAGAAGAGTTAATAATCCGACAATGCGTTTGTCTAACAATCAAATAATTGGATATATCTCAATAGGTCTAGATAGCAATCCCGAATTAAAGGATCAAAGTAATAGGGAAGGTCTTGTAGACAACCAATCATTTGAAGATTTAAAAGAATATGTATTATTAATATTGAATGAATTAGAAATAAGGCGATATAATGAACGTCCTAGAGAAAATACAGAGCCAACAAGTCATAGTAATTTATTTGAAAGGTTCTCATTAAAAGAAATCGCTCAATATATCAATGCCAATATTCCTCAAAATGAGACAATTTTAAAATTAATCAACAAGAAAGATGAAGAAGTAAAAGAAGGATTAACTATTTTACAGAACACTCTTGCCAGATATCGTAGGTTAAGCACGCTAGGCTTTATGGTAGATATCATTCTGCATGATGGCGGTAATTTTCTAAACAAAATAGATCTATGTTCAAAAAGAATTGAGATTGAATTAGGAAAGGAAGATGTAAACATTGAACTTATAAAGAGAAAGAATAGTGAAATTATTAAACATAGAAAAGATTTCAATCAATTATTTAGGAGGATTGAACCATTTGGAGGTAGAAAAAGAGGACGCCCAAAACAAATTGTCATTGAAGATGCTATAAAAGACCAAGTACTATTACATCAGGCCATTCTCAAAAAGTCAGGGATAGAAGTTAAACTCCCAGATTCAAGAAACATAGTAACCATTGACGAATCAGAGCTAGGTATTATTATAATGAATCTTCTCCAAAATTCAATATATTGGCTTGACGAAACCGAAACAAAAGAAATTAAAATCGAAATTGAAAGGCAAAAAGAAGAACTTTCTATAATATTTAGCGATAGCGGTCCCGGCATCCGAGAAGATTCGATCCAATCTATTTTCGAGCCATACTTCAGCACCAAACCTAATGGTATTGGACTAGGCTTGACAATCGTAGGAGAGATTGTTTCCGAGAATAATGGCGAGTTCGCATTAATAGATAATGGCCCCTTACCTGGTGCAACTTTTAAAATAACATTTAAACATAGAGTATAATGAAAGAGATTAAAATTTTATACATTGAAGACGAATGCGACGCTGCAGAAGAATTACAAGCTATTCTGGAAGCCCAAACAATAAAAGGCTATACTATAAAAGTAGATATTGAGAATAGTTTCAGTAAAGGACTTGAAATTATAAAAAACGACAAATATAATATTATTATTCTTGATTTATGCGATAACACTAAAGGAAAACAAGACACCTCCGGGGAGGATATTCTACATGAAATCCAAAAATACTCTTTTACTCCTATAATTTTCTATTCTGGTCATGCGTATAAAATAGAGGAGATTGAATCTGATATAGTAAAAGTAATAAGTAAAGGAAAAGATGGTTCAGATAAGCTAATAGAGTCTGTTCTAAAGATGGTGGAATGTAAGTTAGCTATACTAAAACAAGCAATACATAATCATGTTGACAATGAACTAAATAATTATTTTTGGAGTGTTATTCATCCTGACAGAACACTATTCAAATCATCCAATTTAGATTATAGTCTTAGCTACTTATTATTGAGAAGGATAGCCAACTCTTTATCCAAAGATGGCATTATAAATATTCTATGTGATCCATCAGTACAAAAAGACAAGATCCATCCCATGGAGTTTTACATTTATCCAACAAATGAAAGATTAGAATATACCTCAGGAGAAATTCTGGAAAAAGATGACCAACATTATGTCATTATAACTCCTACATGCGATTTTCAAGAAAGAAACGGAAAACGCAACGCAGAATACATTGTATTAAACAAAACAATTAAATTAACAGATATAAACTGCTATAAAACATACATTGAAAATCAATCAAAAAACAGCAAAGAAAGCTTAGAAAGATACATACAGAACAACAATCCAAGATATCATTTTCTTCCAAAAACTTCTTTTATACCTAATTTAGTAATGGATTTTCAGAACAAACTTCTGATTAAATACAGCGATTTAAAATCATACAGAAGAATAGCCACCCTAGATTCCCCCTTTGCAGAATCAATGCTTATTCGACATATATCTTATTACAATCGTATAGGAACACCAGATTTAGATGCAAATTACATATTAGAACATTTATTATAATACTCCAGAGAAAGCGCCAATAACAGAATGTCGCTAAAAAAATAGATAATGGAGCATCCACCATATTATACAAATAGAAAGTTACAGGATTTTTCTCGTAATTTTCCATTTGTATAATATGGTTAAAGAGCTAATATTCAAAGTAGAAAACTCCGCCTTCAGCTCCAACGAATACAAACAAATAGAAACCAAATATTCATCTAAAAAATTGCAAACAATTCAGCACACCTCAAGTAATTCACCAATATATATCAATATTTAAAGCAGATGATTATTCACCCAATAATACATACCATGATAGGCTTTCTTTCTATATCAAAATCATATCAGCAAATACAAGCTACCATAAAGAAAAGAATCCCCTTCTTCAAACTACTATCAATAAAACTAAATCAGACTACAATAAAACAATAGCAAATAAAAAACTGATTGCAAATACAAATATTTTATTAATATTGATATATAGTCATCTTAAATGAGTACTGAAAAATCTCATTATAAACAAGCCAATCCATGTATTTTACACGAAATTTATTCGCTTGTTTAAAGATTATCTTATAACTTTGCAATATTAAGTGGTTAATGTTATAAACATCACATCATCAACTCTATATATCATTACAAATATGATATGATACAGAAGATAATATAAATGCATATAGAATATTATACTTAGAAAAAATTAGATATGGCATATACTTTTAATTTTATAGATTTGTTTGCTGGTGCAGGTGGCTTGTCTGAAGGATTTATTCGGGCTGGGTTTACTCCTATTGCCCACATCGAAATGAATAAATATGCTTGTGATACTCTACGTTCAAGAATGGCTTACCATTACCTAAAACAGCATAACAGATTTGAAGAATATATTAAGTATCTAAAAGAAAAACAAGAAGGAGAAAGCGGACAAAAGCTCTGGGAAAAAGTTCCCGACGAGGTTATCGACTCGGTTATCAATAAAGAAATATCGGACGAAACATTAGCCGATATTTTCATAGAGGTTGACAAATTAAAAGGTAATAAACAAGTCGATTTTATCATTGGTGGACCTCCTTGTCAAGCCTATTCAATTGTTGGGCGCGCCCGTGATCCTAAAAACATGAAAAAAGATCCACGAAACTTCTTATATAAATACTATTTACAATTTTTAAAACGATATGAACCTAAAATGTTTGTATTCGAAAATGTTCCAGGAATTTTATCTGCACAAAATGGAATTCATTTAGGGAACATCTTGAAAGGAATTGACAAAGCTGGATATAAAATAGAACTGAAAAAATTGAAGGCATCCGATTACGGAGTTCTCCAGAATCGTGAACGAGTTATTATTGTAGGATGGAGAAAAGAATTAAATTTAAAATATCCAGAATTAGAAAAAGAGGAAAATCCATATAAGATTCTACCCGATTTATTTTCTGATTTACCCGAAAGACAGCAAGGAGAAGGTAGTTTAGCTGGTATCGTTCAATATATAGCTCCACCCACAGGATATTTACAACAATCTAAAGTCCGCAATAGCTTAGATTTCACTACGCAGCATATTGCCAGGCCCCATAATCTTATTGATCTGGAAATTTACAAACGAGCAATAAAATTATGGTTAGAAAAAAAAGCACGACTTAATTATGCTAATTTACCTCCTGAATTACAAAAGCATAATAATAAACAAGCCTTTCTTAATCGCTTTCAAGTAGTTAACCATGAGGGGTGCTGCCATACCGTTGTTGCACATATTGCAATGGACGGACATTATTATATTTATCCGTCACTAAAGCAAATACGTTCAATTACTGTTCGGGAAGCTGCACGAATACAATCGTTTCCTGATGATTATTATTTTGAGGGTAGTAGAACGGCTGCTTTCAAACAAATAGGCAATGCAGTCCCCGTAATTTTAGCAGAAAAAATTGCTAATAAAATTAAAGAGCAATTTACCTATGAACTATAATATTACAGATACTACAGTAGCAGAGCCATGTGCCTCCTCAATGATACTTACCTTTCGGGCAATCGGCTACAATTTAGAAGCAGCAGTTGCTGATATTATAGACAATTCCATTTCAGCAAATGCCAAAAACATATGGTTCAATTCCGAATGGCAAGGTGGTAATTCTTTCATTACAATATTAGATGATGGTTGTGGAATGAATCATGAAGAACTTGTACAAGCAATGAAGCCTGGTGCAAAAAATCCAATGGATGAACGATCAGAAAAAGATTTAGGACGTTTCGGGCTGGGATTAAAAACAGCTTCATTTTCACAATGCCAAAAATTAATTGTTCTTAGCAAAAAAGCAGGTTTTGCTCCTATTTATTGGATTTGGGATTTGAATTATGTAAATCAAACGAATAAATGGGAACTTATTCGCTATCCAATTCCAGATATATTTTTACACGCACTTGATGAGTTAAAATCCGGGACCCTTGTCGTATGGACAGATTTAGACCGTATCATTCCAACAAACACATTAAATTCTAATGAAATTGCAAAAGGCAAGTTTTTGGAGCAAATGGAAAAAGTCAGACAGCACCTGTCTATGACTTTTCATAGATTCATAGAAGAAAAGAATATAAAACTCTTTTGTTGGGGGCATGAAATTAAGCCATGGAATCCTTTTCTATTAACAGAAAAGGCTACACAAGCATTTCCCGAAGAACATTTCAATGAAGCCAAAATGAAAGGATATGTTCTACCACATAAATGTCACCTTACAGAAGAAATATACAAAATAGCCGAAGGTATAAACGGATGGACTAACCAACAAGGATTTTATGTATATCGTGGCAAGCGACTCATATTAGCAGGGGATTGGTTAGGACTTTTCCGTAAAGAAGAACATTACAAATTAGTACGTATTCAAATTGACCTGCCCAACAAATTAGACACAGATTGGCAAATTGACATAAAAAAATCGACAGCGCGTCCACCATTTACATGCCGAGAACAAATAAAAAAATACGCTCTTGAAGTCCGTAATCGTGGTGTAGAAGTTTTTCGACATAGAGGTAAAATTCTCACAATAAGGAAACAGCAAGAATTTCAACCACTTTGGCTCGAAAAAAAGCAAGGAAAGAAATACTCATTCATTATCAATCGAGATCATCTAATGATTGCCGAATTCAAACAATTAGCAAAAATAGAACCAGATAAAGCTATAGAATATCTTTTACGCTTTGTGGAAGAAACCATACCGACCAAATCTGTCTTCATTCGTGAATCAGAACAAGGCGTAAATACAGAGCCATTTGAGGAAACAAATTTAGAAGTCGTAAAACTCATGATTAAACAAATTTATAAAACTCAAATAGCCACAGGCAAGAATGTTGAGCAAGTTAAACTTATACTTGCCAGCATGGAACCATTTAATAATTTTCCTGAACTCATAGAAATTGTAGACTCATATGAATGAAAGTGCAAAAAAATATTGTGAGAATTGTTTAAGCAAACAGATTATTATCCATGCAGAAACAATAAACAAAATTATCGAACAGTGCTTAATTGAATTCCCTTCAACAAATACACAACAATTAAAAGAGTATTTGTATCAATATTGCCAAGAAAAAGCATTTAGAAACTCCCGTGCTAACATTGGCGAAAAGTCAAGTGCAACTGATGAAGAAATTAACATTGCCATAGAAAGAAGTGCTATGTGTTATCCGACAATAGATAAAAAGCAATTGCATATTGAATTATTGAAGTTGTATAATGTCAGACAAGAAGAATACAAAATGCTTTTTGACAATGAACGAAATACCCCATGGCTACTAGATTTTAAAGCAAATCATCAAAGTAGTGATTGGAAATTTTGGAACAGATATATTACCTATCTACAAAATAGTAAAAATTTTGCTCCTAAAGTTATTAATGAAATAGATCGTCTTACCGATGACATTTTGGACAAACTTTACGATCCAACGATTCATAATGTAAAAGGTATAGATAAAAAAGGACTTGTAGTCGGACAAGTACAATCTGGCAAAACTGCTAATTACACAGGACTGATATGCAAAGCAGCTGATGCAGGTTTTAATCTTATCATCGTTTTAGCAGGTATGCACAACAATCTACGCAGCCAAACACAACACCGATTAGATGAAGACTTTTTAGGATTTGATACAGCACACGAAAGGGCATGGCAAACAAACGGTACAAACAGAATTGGCGTTGGTGTATTAGACAATAATAATACGGCCATTTCCATAACCACAATAAAATCTGATTTTAAAAAGTCATTGGCTGACAGTTTAGGAATTAGTTTTGACATTCAGACTCCATTATTACTTGTTGTAAAGAAAAATACAACTGTACTAAAACGTGTTAATACTTGGTTGCTTTCACAAACGCAAGAAATTAACGGTGAAAAAAGAATCACAAATAAATCTTTACTTATAATCGATGACGAGGCTGATAACGCCTCAATCAACACAAAAAAAGCCGATGAAGCACCAACAGCAATCAATGGATGGATACGAAAAATCGCCGGACATTTCTATCGCTTCGGCTATGTTGGTTACACAGCCACCCCATTTGCCAACATCTTTATTCCACTTGACAAAGATGATCTATTCCCGCGTGATTTTATTATAAATCTACCTGCGCCAAGTAATTATATAGGTGCTGAAAAGATATTTGGAACCTCATTAGAAGTAAATGACACAAACGATGATTTATTACCTATTGTTCGTAAAATAAATGATTATCAAAACTTTTTCCCCGATGGCCACAGGAAAGATGATGAACCACCAACATCACTACCTATATCATTACAAACAGCTATAAAGTGTTTTATTGTAACTTGTGCCATTCGCATTGCACGAGGACAAGCAAATAAACACAATTCAATGCTCATTCATGTTTCCCGTTATTTAAACTGGCAAAATTCACTTAAAGAAATTACTAATAATTTATTTCTGTACTATAAACGAGGTATTGAACAAGAAGACAAAGGCGTCCTAAAACAATTTCGAGATATTTTTGAAGTTGATACGGAAAACTATATTTCATATTGTACTACAACACAGAATATACTAAACTCTTCGTTTAAAGACATTGACAGCAAAATAAAAATACATAGTTGGGAAGATATAAAACCTAACTTGTATAAAGCTGTACAGAAAATCAAAATAATGTCAATCAACGGTCAATCTACTGACACCTTGGAGTACTACGAAAATGAAAAAACAGGAATTTCAGTAATAGCTATTGGTGGTGACAAACTTTCTCGAGGATTAACTTTGGAAGGACTATCAGTAAGCTACTTCTTACGTGCCTCAAAAATGTACGACACTCTCATGCAAATGGGACGTTGGTTTGGCTATCGTCCCGGATATGTTGATTTATGCCGTTTATTCACAAGCAGTGAACTCAACGAATGGTTCAGACACATTACAATGGCAAGTGAAGATTTACGAGAGGAATTTGACGCAATGTGGAATGCAAAAGCTACACCAGAAAAATATGCTTTGAAAGTACGTACTCATCCAGGCCAATTACAAATTACAGCCATCACAAAAATGCGCAACGTAGATAGAATACAAGTATCATGGTCTGGCCGTTTAGTTGAAACTTATCAACTTCCAACCGACAAAGGGGTAATTCATAAGAACCTAGTCGCAACACAAGATTTCCTTTCAAGGTTGGGAATTCCTCTTGTAAAAGGCAGTAATAACTATCTCTGGTTAAGAGTCTCTCCCATAGATGTTCTAAAATTCTTTTCAGAGTTTACAGTCCCCCCACAACTTACTAAAGTAGATTTAACATTAATCAGCAATTTTATTCGCAAACTCAATCAAGCTGGGGAACTCGGAGCATGGAGTGTTGCTTTAATGAACAAGGGCAATGCATCAAAACATTTTCCAGTATCAAATAAAGTCAGTGCAGGTTGTTTCATTCGAAACACAGCAGGAGACACCGAGACTTATATAATTAAAAAGAATCATATTGTCGGAAATCAAACAGATGAATTCATTGATTTGGATAATGCCGATTTATCTGATGCCTGGCTCGCATCAAAACAAGACAAAGACTGGAAAAAGAACTATCCAAAACCTAAACTTGTTCGAGAATTATCCCGTGATGTAAATAATCCATTATTGATTATCTATCCGCTTGATCCTTTAGGTGCAAATCCAAAAGATGAAAATAGTAAAACTATTTTTCAGGAAAACGATGATGTAATAATTGGTTTTGCTATTGTTTTTCCAAAAAGTAATACACAACATACTGTAGAATTTGCAATAAATACCTCTTTAGCAAATGAATATTATCAATCTGAAATTGATTTTGATGATAACAATGATAACTTAGAAGACAATGAATAATATATTGGAAATATGGGAGAATATTGAACAATCCAACGAAATCGGATTATTAAAGCGATTATATACAAATGATTCTGAATTATTTATTTATGCTATTTTTCAAAATCCAGAAAGACATTGTGGAATTGCTTTATCATTCAATGAACATACACATATTGATATTTCCTCTTTCTCTAATTTGCGTGATCTACAAATTGTCTTAATGCATGATAAATCATTCCCATGCAATAAGCTACTTATTATAAAGTTATTACATTACCAAAGCCGCGATATTTTCGCAGTCATGTGTGAGAATATGATACAATCTGTTTTATCATTACATTCTGAAAAACAAATTGCAAAAACGATCATTAATCAATTAGAAAAATGGCAAGCACTTTTCGAAAAGTTGAAAGGTGAAGGTTTAACATCATCAGAGCAGCAAGGGCTTTATGGTGAATTACATTTTTTACAAAAGATTATCATCAGGCAAAACGCTATTGCAGCTCTCAACGCTTGGGTAGGAACAGATAAGGAAATACGCGACTTTCAGTACAATGACTGGGCGATTGAAGTAAAAACTACATCTGGCAACAATCATCAGAAAGTTACTATTAGCAATGAAAGACAATTAGACGAGACATTATTAAGAAATTTATTTCTATTTCACTTATCAGTTGAAGTAGCCAAAAAGAACGGTGAAAGTCTAAATAGTAAAATCGATACTATTAGAAAGGTATTACAAGACAATATTTCTGCCCAAAACTTATTTAACAATAAACTTCTAGAAGCAGGATACTTTGATAGACATAAGTACCTATATGAAGAAAAATGTTATCAAATTCGCAATGAAAACTACTACAAAATAGCCGGAGATTTTCCACGTATCAAAGAACAAGAGATCCGTAATGGCATAGGTGATATCAAGTATTCAATTATACTTTCACAATGCATGGATTATTTAATTTCTGAAAATACTGTATTTGACAAAATGAGTATCTTATGAGCGAAATAAATAAATACTACTTATCCTTATTACAAGAGATTCGAACAATGCAAGACACTGCTGAAAATGGCGCAAGCCAAGAGCAGCTATTTACACAGCTTGCATTAGAAATGCTTGCAGAAGCTGGTGAAACCGAAAATGCCACATCTGCATATGATGAGAAAGAACTAGGTACTAAAGGGCAACACAAAATTAATGGTTATGCAATGTCTGACAATTATGAAACAATAGATTTATTTATTTCTATTTTTCAAAATACAGAAGTTCCACAAAAAATTACAAAAGAAGAAATAGATAGAGCGGCCAAACGCATTACAAACTTTTTCCGAAAAGCATTTTACAATGAATATGCTAAAGATATTGATGAATCATCACCTATTTTTCAATTTGCATATGATTTAGCTAAACTTCCAGAAATAAGAGAAACACTTGTACGGGTCAATGCAATAATTCTCGCCAACGGTACCTACAACGGCGATATCCCTAAACAAGAAAAGGTTGCCGGACAAGACATTTATTACAATATCTTTGATATTAACCGCTTATACGCGATATCTGAAAAATCTCACATATCTATTGAACTGGATTTTGATGAACAGCAAATCAAAATTCCTTGTTTGAAAGCTCCTATTGATAATAGTGATTATGAATCATACATTGCTATAATGCCAGGACAAGGATTAGCAATGCTATACAAACAATTTGGTGCTCGATTATTAGAACAAAATGTACGTTCCTTTCTACAATTCACTGGAAAAATAAACAGAGGAATACGAAAAACCATTAACGAAGAATCACATATGTTCTTAGCTTATAATAATGGAATCTCTGCAACAGCTGACAACATAGAACTTGATAAGACCGGGCATTATGTAAAAAGAATCAGCAACTTACAAATTGTAAATGGTGGGCAAACAACCGCCTCTATTTATCATACTTGGGATAAAGACAAAGCTGACATTTCAAATATTTTCGTACAAATGAAAATATCTGTCATCAAAAAAGCTGATTCTTACAGTGAGATTGTATCGCGTATTTCCCAATATGCCAATACTCAAAACAAAGTTAATAATGCAGATTTTTCGGCCAATAATCCAATACTTATTGAATTGGAAAAAATATCACGCCGTTCATTCTCTCCCATTACTCCACAACGTAATATTCCAACAATCTGGTTTTTTGAACGAGCTAATGGACAATATAAAAACATGCGCTTACGTGATGGATTTACCCCTTCCCGAGCTAAACAATTTGATTTAAAATATCCCAAGAAACAGATGTTCAAAAAGACAGATTTAGCAAAATTCGTCAATTCTTATGGGGAAATTCAAGAAGGCAAAAAACTAACTATCGGTCCACATATTGTTGTTCGCGGAAATGAAAAGAATTATGCCCAATTCATAAACTACAACTTGCCTAAAAAAGTTACAGGAATATATTTTGAAGATGTCATTGCCAAATTTATATTGTTTCGGGAAGCAGAAAAACTGTATGGCATCAAACCCAATAACATTGGTGAAATGCGTAATGCAGTTGTACCATATGCTATTTCACTGTTTGGTTACCTCACTGATTATAAGCTTAATTTAGAAAAAATATGGAAAAATCAAAAGATCTCTGATGAGTTGTCAGCAGCACTCTATTCATTAATGAAACAACTTAATAAATTCATTTTGCATAACTCACCAAGTTCCCATTATATTGAATGGGCAAAAAAAGAAGATTGTTGGGAAACTATAAAACAACAACAATGGAATATTGATATTAATAGTATTAAGGCTGATTTTGCAACAGATGAACAACTAAAAAAACGTAAGTCAGCCGCTGACAATTTAGATATTGATTCAATTCAAAAAGAATATGAAACTGCATTATTGCGTTCAATTCCATACGCCCTCTGGAAAAAAATTGAAGAATGGGGAAAAGATACAGGCTATCTAACCACGAGTCAACAATCTTTCGCGGGTTTTGATATGGCAAATACTATAAAATTCAACAGAAAAATTACAGATAATAATCGTAAGAAAGCTATGACTATTTACGAAATTGTTTGTAAGAATAATATTGAGCTGCTTGCAGAAGCTGATGAACTCACAGAGGAGCAAAAAACAGACCTGTCAACAACTGTAAAAGACAGTACAAGTGCAGACCACGGAATAACCATTGAGTTAATACAAAAAATGGTTGCTTGGGATAAACATCGCCGTATTCTTAAAGATTGGCAATGGAATGTTATGAATGAAATTATTTCAGGAAAAAAAACTTTAAATGATCGTCTAGCATGGGGATGTAAACAAAATCTCAAAACATTAAAACAACACGGTTTTACAGAAGAATAATTTTTCAGACACTGTCCACAATCTTGTGTAAATAGAAAACTATAAGAAGAATCTGTAATGAAGAGTTTAATATTCGTGTAGAGTATTTACTCTTCACTATATCCTTTTTCTTCCCCTAATAGCCATTCAAAGAAAAGTTTCTGGACAAGTATAATTTGCATTATAGTTTTCTAATACTATCTTATTCAAAGTATATACTAACCCTTTCAAATTTTGTTCCCGGACTTTACTTTTCAATTGACATTCCCATAACAAGATAACATGCCATCCCATATTTCGGAGTTGCATTCGTTCTTTCAAATCTCGTTCTTTATTCCTTTCTATTTTTTCTTTCCAGAATTCTGTATTGGTCTTCGGCAAAACATAATATTTACACCCTTCATGTCCATGCCAGAAACAGCCATTTACAAAGATCACTGTTCTATACTTTCTTAACACAATATCAGGAGTTCCTGGCAACTTCTTCACATTAACACGAAAACGAATACCTTGGGAAAATAGATATTTCCGCACAAGAATCTCCGGCCTCGTATTTTTACTTCGAATATTCGACATACACTTCCGCCGTTGCTCTTTTGTTAAAACGTCTACCATACCTCTACAAAATTTGAATACAAAAAAAATAAATGATTCCTAATACAAAGATAAAAATTATCATCCATGAATTATAATATTAAACACAAAGAATGCACTCATTTTATTTCTTCAATCTCCCACACTCTCAAAACAAGCATCGAAATATTTATGGACGCCTTCAACTAAATTCGCGATATTTTTATTACATTTACAGCATGCAATGCAGAATTATACTCGGACTATTAGCAATTCTCTTTTTTACAGGATGTTACAATAGAGAACAGATTTCCCGGCTCGACGAGGCGGAAGCGCTGTTACAAAATAAGCCGGACAGCGCATTAACGATATTACAACAGTTCAAGCCGGAAGGAAGACAGGCAGAACAGGCCAGATATGCACTACTTTATTCTGAAGCCTTAGATAAAAACCATATTAAGGTAACCAATGATTCGCTGATTCGCCAGGCCTGGAATCATTATAAACATCATCCTCAAGATCTACGTCGCCAATGTAAAACTCTCTATTATTGGGGACGAATCAAGCTACGGAAAGGAGACAAACCGGGAGCATTACGGCTTTTCCTGGAAATTGAAGAGAAACTAAAAGATACCAATGAGCCTTATTATACAGGGCTTTTATACAGCCAAATCGGTGAAGTATATTATGAACAAATGAATTATAACCGGGCTTATCATTATTTTCGGGAAGCTCGCAACAACTTCCGGCAATCAAATAATGTCCGGGAAGAAACAGAGGCTACTCTCGATATGGCAGCCGCTACCTTTCATTCGAAAGACATAGAAAAAGCGATGCGCCTCTATTCCGCCGCACTTGATTTAGCCGATGAATTAAAGAACGATCACTTAGCCCAAACAAGTCTCACCAATCTCGCCTCTCTCTATGTAGTGTCAGGCAAGAAACAGATTCCCCATGATCTACTGCAACGTATCGAATTTTCAGCCCGGCGAGATACACTGTACGGATATCATACACTAGTAGACGTGAATCTCATAAAAAACCGTCTAGACAGTGCACGCCACTATCTGACACTTGCAGAAGCAAATACCACCGATATTCGTGATATGGCAGAACTGCAATACACCGCATATCGGATTGAAGCACAAGCCAAGAATTTTAAGCAAGCAACCGATAATATACACCGTTACATCTACCTCACAGATTCTTTGACACGCTCAAACATGCAATTTTCCGCCGGCATGGTTGAACGTGAGTATTTCAAAGAGCAATCGGACTTTACTGAATACCGGATGAAAAACCGCATAATTTGGGAGATTGCCACAGCAGCCATCGTTTTCCTGATAATAGGAGTGGCCTACTATATCATTCGGCAACGTCTGCGCCTGCAACGTGAGCGTACCGATCACTATCTGTTACTTGCGGAAGAAGCCAACTCCGAATACAAGACCCTGATAGAACATCTGGAAGGCCAACGCAATGCAGAAAGCCATTTAAAAGGTTTAATAGCTTCACGTTTCGATATTATAGATAAACTGGGAAAAACTTACTACGAACGTGAAAATACCGCATCCCAACAGGCTGCCATGTTCCACGAAGTAAAGCAGATAATCACCAATTTCGCAGAGAATAATGAAATGCTGCAAGAACTGGAACTAATCGTGAATACCTGTCATGACAATGCTATGGAGAAACTTCGGAATGATTTTCCGACAATGAAAGAAGCTGACATCCGGTTACTTTGCTATATTTTCGTAGGTTTTTCTCCACAAGTAATCAGCCTGTTTATGAAAGACACGGTTGCTAATGTATATGCCCGTAAATCACGACTTAAATCGCGTATCAAATCGGCAGAAACGATCAATAAAGACCTGTTTTTAGCTCTTTTCGGATAGGTGTTAGACCAGTGTTAGAAATCTTAGAATACAATCCAAATAATCTACTGAATATCAATACGTTTAAAAACAAAGTGTTAGATTTACAAAATCGCATCATAACTCAAAACCGATGTAATCTTAGTACTTTTGCATTCGTAAAAATTGAAAAAAGAAAAGATTATGAGAAAGATTGTTATTCTACTAAGCGCCATGCTTTTCATGGTAGCATGCGAAAAAGGAAACGAAGAAGTAAAAGAAGCTAAGGTAGTAGTATCCGTTTATGATGAGAATGGAAAAATGATAACGGGAGTTCCCGTAAAAATGTATAATGAAAAAGATTATAAGATTTTTGAAAAAGATAATTTAACCTCGCCTACCGCAATTATTCAGACAAATAAGAGTGGCATAGCAACCTTTACCCTGCCACAAGAAGAATGGTTTGCAGCGCAATCGCAACGATTCCTGACCTTCGTGGTGCAAGAGGGAGGCGGCCCCGATAACTACCAGATATGGTCTGCCGGTAAGACAGTAGAAGCCGGAAAAGTCGTCAAAATAGAAATACGTTTAACCCAATTTCCCAACTAAACTTTTATCACATGAAACAAACCAAACTTCATAGAATGACAGCACTTTGCCTGCAAATAGTTATAGCAGTTACATTACTAAGTTGCAGCACTGAAAATGACGAATACAAGAAAGATTCACCTTTGGAGGAAAAGCCGTCTGCTCCCGCAGGAGCTTTACTTGAAAATTTCTCCATAGAACAATTACCCTCAAAGACGATTTATGCATTAGGAGAAAATATAGACTTAACCGGCCTTAACGTGACAGGTGAATACGATGACGGGAAAAAACGCCCTGTGAATGTAACTTTGGCACAGATCAGTGGTTTCTCTTCATCCACACCTGTCGACAAACAAGAAGTGACTATAACAATAGAAGGAAAGCAGAAGAGCTTCACCATTCAGGTTGCACCTGTTCGTGTAGAAAATGGAGTATTGACAGAAGTCTTGAAAGGATATAATGAAATCATACTCCCTAATAGTGTGAAATCAATTCCTAAAGACGCCTTTAGGAATAGCCAAATAAATAAGGTGGTACTCAATGAAGGACTAAAATCCATTGGAGATATGGCTTTCTTCAATTCAACCGTTCAGGAAATTGTGTTTCCATCAACCTTGGAGCAGCTTAAAGAAGACATATTCTATTATTGCTACAACCTGAAAAAAGCAGATCTAAGCAAGACTAAAATCACTAAACTTCCTGCCAGTACATTTGTATATGCAGGTATTGAAGAAGTGTTATTACCCGTGACACTAAAAGAAATCGGATCGCAGGCATTCCTCAAGACCTCTCAATTGAAAACCATCGAGATTCCGGAGAATGTAAGCACCATTGGTCAGGAAGCATTCCGGGAAAGCGGTATTACGACTGTGAAGTTACCCAACGGTGTTACAAACATAGCAAGCAGGGCTTTTTACTACTGTCCGGAATTGACGGAAATAATCACCTACGGAACAATGTCCAACGATGATCCCAATGCAATGATCCACGCCTATTGCCTGGAAGGATGCCCCAAATTGACTCGCTTCGAGATTCCACAAAGCATCCGGATATTGGGACAAGGGTTATTAGGGGGAAATCGAAAAGTCACCCAATTAACAATCCCGGCCAACGTCACACAGATTAATTTTTCAGCTTTCAATAATACAGGTATTAAGGAAGTAA
>OGPZ01001377.1_pt1 | contig 17460 bp, 8 predicted proteins | sample 1553111 | NCBI WGS metagenome assembly OGPZ01 (sample SAMEA2579968, study PRJEB22360) | human gut metagenome
TGTGATGCGATGCGCCAGCGGCGTTCCAGCTCTTCCAGTGTCTGTCCTTTGAAAGAACGGCCGTTGGTTTCCGGTCCCCAGTCCAGCAGGTTTTCGGGTTCGGGGAAGGTGAGGCCGTCGTAGAGATGCTCCATGCGTATCGGGTAGTCGTAGGGTTCGTGCGTTGCTTTGAAATGGCAGCACATCAGGAAGGGGTGGTTGCCGTCCTGCTCTTTCATCCATCGGATGGCTTTCTCGGTGACGAGATCGGTGGAGAAGCCGAGCACCCGTTCGCCGAACTGGTGGTTGCCGGGCCACGGGTCGGTGCTCTCTATGAAAGTCGGGTCACGGTATTCGCCTTGATCGTAGAAGATGGAGTAGTAGTCGAATCCTTGCGGTTGCGACTGGATATGCCATTTGCCGACGAGTCCGGTGTGGTATCCGTTGGCTTGTAGCAGGGTGGCAAGGGTGGGGATGGAGGTGTCCAGTGAGTCCGCAAGGGTGTACAGTCTGTTCCGGTGACTGTATAGACCGGTGAGGATACTGGCACGGCTGGGTGCTGAGATAGAGTTGGTGCGGAAAATGTTGCCGCGCACTACCCCTTCTTTTGCCAGCCGGCGGATGTTGGCGTTGTGGGCATATTCTGCCAGTACTCCGCCATAGATGCCCCAGGCTTGGGAGGTGTGGTCGTCACTCAGGATAAAAAGGATGTTGGGGCGTTGTCCGGCAGGTTGAGCGCCTTGCAGGTGCGTCATGGTTCCGGCTGCCAGCAGACCGGTAAGTACGAGTTTATTCATATACGTATAGATGTTGCATTTCTTCAAAAGTCAGTCTAAGTTAGACGGTTGCTTTCATGTAGATAAATGATCATATGAACTGATTTTATGCCTAAAGATAGTGATTGTTATTCACTTTGTATTATAATCCGGAAAACTTTTGCGATTTAATGTAATTGATTCCGGTAAAACACTTAATTCCCTTTTTAAAAGGATGTTTTTGTTTTACATCTCTCAATAAGAAACTTTATGTTGATTTTTGGAAGTATTATAGTGATTTTTGAACATTTGTTTTCTTTGCCTGTACCTACTTTTGCGATCAAAACCCATTAATTATCAATTATTATGCTACTACCAAGAAAAATTGTATTTTTCCTTCTCTTGTTTGTCGGATTATCGTTGTATGCGCAACAAAACTGCTTCATCAGCTCGTATGTGCGGGGTAATTTCTACAATCGCGGGCGTATTTCTGTCGAAAGTTTAAGGGCGAGTGATGATCTGATTTTTCTGAATGTCCGTCCCAATAAAGACGGGTCGCTTTCGTTTGAGAATCCCCGTATCTTTGAGAATGGGAAAGGAGTGACTAGTTGGGAGGAATTGATAAAGTCTGTCCGTGCAGACGTGAAAGGAACAAATACAAAACTTCGTCTGGGTGCTTCCAGTGGAGAGTGGAAAGCGATGGTAGCAGATGAGGCGGCCCGTGTTGCATTTGCCAAAAACATAAAGAAGATACTGGAAAAGAATAAGCTCGATGGCATCGACCTGGATTTTGAATGGGCGGAGACTGAAAAAGAGTATGAAGATTACAGTCTGGCTATTCTGAAGATGAGAGAGGTATTGGGAGATAAATATGTGTTCAGCGTATCCCTGCATCCTGTGTGTTATAAGATTAGTAAGGAGGCGATTGCTGCGGTCGATTTCATTTCTTATCAGTGTTACGGTCCTTCGCCGGTTCGCTTCCCGATGGAGAAATACTGTTCGGATATACAGATGGCGTTGGCTTATGGCATTCCAAAGGAAAAGCTGGTGGCAGGCGTTCCTTTCTATGGCGTGACAAAAGATGGCTCAAAGAAGACTGAGGCTTACTTCAGTTTTGTGCAGGACGGGCTGATTACGGGGCCGGCACAAAACGAAGTAACCTATAAGGGAGGCGTGTATGTCTTTGACGGGCAAAATAATATCCGTGCCAAGACACGTTATGCGATGAACCAGCAGCTCAAAGGAATGATGAGCTGGGACTTGGCTACGGATATGCCGCTGAATGACAGCAGATCGTTGTTTAAGACGATGGTGGAGGAGTTGGGGAGGTGAACTGCTTCAGATAATCTGAAGGAGAGACACCAAACTCATCCTTAAAACATTGACGGAAGTAGCCTGTACTGTTCATTCCTATTTTATAGGCTATTTCCGAGATATTATATTTTCCTTCGAGGAGTAACCGTTCCGCATTCTGCATTTTTACTTTCCGGATGTATTCGTTCGTAGAAAGTCCGGTCAGCGCTTTCATCTTCCGGTAGAGCGTAGAGCCGCTCATACACATCTTGTCGGACAGGTAAGTGATATCGATCTTTTCCGAAGAAAGGTTATCCTCAACCAGTTGTGTGATTTTCTCAATGAATTCGTTATCCAGTTTGCTGAGCGCCTCGGTGATTATGGAACGCTTTTCATCCAAATGAGAATTGGGGTTATGACTCGTTCCGGTCTGCTGGAATTGAGCAATCAGTTTCTTTCTCGAATCGAGCAGATTGTTGATGCGGCTTCGCAGCAGTGAAGCACTGAAAGGCTTGGTCAGATAAGAATCCGCTCCCACTTCGTATCCTTCTTCTTTATCCTGCAATGAATCTTTGGCCGTTAGCAGGATGACAGGGATGTGGCTGGTACGCACATCCTCTTTTAGTTGACGGCATAGCGTGATGCCATCCATTACCGGCATCATGATATCGCTTACTATAATATCGGGAATACGGTTGAGAGCCTGCTGTTTCCCTTCCTCACCGTTGCTGCCTGTGATTACTTCGAAAGAGTCGGAGAAAGATTCGGCGATGTATTTCTGTATATCTTCATTGTCTTCTACAATCAGCAGGATAGGTTTGCTCGTTTCCGGTTCCGTATTTTGAGAATCTTCCGGAACAGCTTCTGATATCATTTCCTCCTCTGTTTGCTTCGTAGAGTCTCCATGCAAAGCGTTGGGGTAGATATTGTCTGTTAATAAGCTGATATAGAAAGTACTTCCTTCGTTCTGTATGCTTTCCACCCGGATTTCGCCTTCGTGCAGTTCTACAAGATTTCGGACTAAAGCCAGTCCGATACCTGTGCCGGATGCCTGATGCTTGCCGCTTTCCTGATAGTAACGGTCGAAAACATGAGGCAAGGCTTCCGCAGAGATTCCGTATCCCGTATCACTGACTTTAATCTCCGTATAAGTGACTCCGTTTCGTGTGGTGGGATACAAGCTCAAGGTTATTTTTCCCTGTTCCGTATATTTGATGGCATTGGAAATCAGATTATCGAGGATAATGGTGATGATTTCTTTGTCAAAGAACAGAAGCATCTCTTCTTTTTCTATTTGAATCTGAAAGTCGATCGCTTTCTTTTGGTTGAGTTCTTTGTATTTGAGTCCGATTTCATGAATCAGGGGCGCAATGTTGCCTTTACAAACACATAGCTTTTTGTTCTGCGTTTCCGTTTTCCGGAACTCAAGAATCTGATTGATCAGGTTGAGCAGCCGGAGGGCACTCAGGTGGATGACAGAAAGTTTCTGCGCCTGTCTGGTCGGCAGTGACGTGTCTTTCTGCATATCTTCCAGCGGACCGAGGATCAGGGTCAGTGGTGTGCGCAGCTCATGAGTGATGTTAGTATAGAATCGCAAGCGTTCCTGATTCAATTCTTGTTCTTGTTCGTGGTTTTTCTTTTCCAGCGTATAGAGGCTTTCGAGGTCTATTTTCTTCTTATAGGCATGGATAATAGTATAAATAATGCTGATAGTGATCAGAATATAGATAAGTTTTGCCCACCATGTCAGCCAGAGAGGAGGGGTGATATGTATCCTGAGAGAGGTCATGTCCTCCGACCAGTCCTGATTGTGCAGGCGGGCTTTTACCAGAAACTCATACTTGCCGGGAGGAATATTACGGAAGGTGACGCTGTTTTGCTCGTTGATCGTATACCATGAGTTTTCAAGTCCTTTCAGCATATAGGCATATTCCACCTGGTTGGCCAGTGAATAGTCCTGTACGTTGAAAGTAAGATTAAAACTATTTTGTTCATGAGTCAATTCTATCTCTCCTTCGGAAATGGGAATAGCGGTTTCGTTCTTCTCCCGACTTGTGAGTCGTCCGGGAATTCTCACTTTAGTGATAACCACAGGAGGAATCTGCGGACTGTTTATGGCAATATCGGGATTGAAGAAACACAATCCGTTGATAGAGCCGAAATAGATGAGCCCGTTATGATCTTTGGTAACGCATCCGCTGATGAAACTTCCTTGTGGGATGTTGTTGGAGTGATCGTAGGTATAGAAACATTTTTTAGAGGTGATATAGCAACTGATACCGGTATTGGTACTTGCCCAGATGTTGCCGTTCTTATCTTCACTGATAGCTCTTATATGTGTATTGGGCAGTCCTTCTTTTCTTTGAAAGACCTGATAGTCAAAATTACGGGCCGAAGGAAAACATACCAGCCCCTCACCGGTGGCAAGCCACATCTGGCCTTTACTGCTCCGGTATATCTGATTAATCGTATTGGAACAAAAACCTTCGTATTGGTTGAACTTCCTGACCAGTTGCATATCCGGCGTATATATCCCGACTCCTCCTCCGAAAGTTCCTATCCAGAAACGTCCTTCACTGTCTTGGGCAATGCTGCGTACAAAATTTTCCAGCAACTGGCTGTTGGAGGTGTCATAATGATGAATCACCTTCTTGCTGGCAAGGTCTACAACGAACACCCCTGCGTGAGTTCCTATCCATATCTTTTTATTCTTGTCTTCATAGAAGACGCGTACGTCGAGAAGCTCATTCTTTTCCAGTTCGATGATCTGAAACTTCTTCAGTCTTGTATTGTAATAGCTGATGTTGCCCAGATAGGTGCCGAACCATAGGTTGCCTTCCGAGTCTTTCAACGAACAAAGCACCGAGTTGGACAGGAGTTCTCTGTTTTCTTTATTGTAAATGGCCACCCGTTTTCCGTTTTCGAATACGTTAATACCTCCTCCGTCAGTTCCTATCCACAACTTTCCTTGTCCGTCATCGCAGACGCTGCTAACGACTTTGTTGCTCAGCGAACTTTCATTCATTTGGGTAGGTGAATAACTCCATGTATGGAATGCGGGAGGAGCATTGCTGATAAAATTGATTCCTCCTCCCCAGGTACCTATCCAGATATTATTAAAAGAATCCTGAAAAATATACCGTGCGCTGGCGTTGGACAAGCTGTAGTTGTTGTCCCCTTCGCGGATAAACTCAAAGCGTATTTGTTCGGGCAGCAGAAACTGATTTTGCTGTAAGTCCAGTATCATGATCCCGTTCAGTTCTGTTGCAATCCAGAGTTTGTTGTCTTTGAGCTGCTTGATGGAGAAGATATAGCTTGACAATGCTCCGTGAATATTCCCCGGATTGTTATGAAAGTTGGTAAATGTATCTGTATTGGCATTGAACAGAGCCAGACCTTTGCTGGTTCCGATCCATATATTTCCGTTGGTATCTTTATAGATACAACGCACATCGTTCCCCGGAAGGCTGTTCGGGTTTTGAGGATCATGGACGAAGTGCTTCACGGATTTGTCATTCAGGGAGAGGATGCTTAACCCGCCTTCTACGTGTCCGATGTATAGTTTGCCATCCTCAGCCTCCGTGGCTGTCCAGGTCTGCTCAGAGGGAAGGGCGGGTACTGTACTTTTGTTATAATGAGTGAATTTCCCGGTAGCGATGTCCAGATACTCTATACCTCTGTAATAAGTACATACCCATAACCCTTTGCCGGCTTGTACTGATGAGGTAATGTGAGTGACATCGTTCGTAATCAGACTTTGCGGGTCTTCCGGATTAAATTGGTAGACGCTGAAACTCTGCGTCTCGTAATTATAAGCATTGAGTCCTGCCCGCTGGGTGGCTATCCAGATGACAGGCTGCACGGGATCGGCGTACACTTCATTGAGTTCGTTGCCGGTAATACTTTGGACAGAAGAAGATTGCTCCTCTTTATAGTAGGTGATAAAGCGGGTTCCGTCAAACTTATTCAGCCCTTCTTCGGTGGCGAACCACAGAAATCCCTGCTTGTCCTGCGTGATGCTCAATACATAATTGTTGGATAAGCCTTGTTCTATTCCTAATCTTTGGATGAGGTAAGGGTGGGCTGCCGCAAATGTGGCGGATAGCAGGAGGAAGAAAGCCGCAATGTATGTTTTCATCGTTTCAGATATTATGTATTCCTTGATATTCACTCTCAAAAGTACAAATAAATATTGTATTTAGTATAGACAAATGATTCATTGCATGATTTTCTACTCTTTCTGCATGATTTTTACAGCGAATAAAATAAAACAGCTGTAATTTTGCAATCAATCAAATAACCGAATCTAATACTTGCAGAAAATGGAATCTGATTCTTTACACGAATATGATAAAAGCTGGAAGGCATTTTTTATTACCACTCTGTTCATCTTGTGTACAGTGAACGCTTATGCGCAGTCATCCGATACAATCTTTTCCCGATATTTCCGTTATGCACAGAACTTCGCAGATGCGTACCCTCGCGAGAAAGTGAGTCTTCATTTGGATAATGCAAGTTATTACCTTGGTGATACGATTTGGTTCAAAGCGTATGTAGTGACGGCTGAACAAAACTTACCGACGACGATCAGCAAACCTTTGTATGTAGAATTACTGGACCAGTTGGGAAATGCCGTAGAGCGGCAAATTATTCAGCTTACGGATGGGGAGGGAACGGGACAAATCATTTTGAACAATACCTTCTTTACCGGTTATTATGAAATGCGTGCCTATACAAAGTGGATGCTTGCTTTTGATAACCCTTCCTGTTTTTCCCGTGTATTACCCGTCTATCGGAAACGGCTGAGCGATAAAGAGACTCCTCGGAGTATAGCTACCTATCGTATGGACGCTTCGATGAAACAGCGGCCGAAGGATAAAGAGAAGAAGTTTACAGTCCGCTTTTTTCCGGAGGGTGGACAATTGGTGAAAGGCATATCTTCGATTGTAGCTTTTGAAGCCACCAGCCGTGACAAAGGAGCTGCTGATGTAGAGGGAACAGTGGTTTCGCCGAGTGGTGAAGAACTGGCGCATATCCGTTCATTGCATGACGGGATGGGTTACTTTGAGTATAAGCCCGAAGAAAAGGCGGGTGTGGCAAAAATTGATTATGAAGGTTCCACTTATCAGTTTGACCTTCCGGAAGCTCTTCCACAAGGATATGTACTCCGAATCGATAACCGGCGGGAAATGTTGGATATCACTGTGGCCCGCAGTTCACAGGCAATGAAAGACACACTGGCTGTTTTTGTATCTTCTCAGGGGCGACCTTACAAATGTATGACATTAGACTTTGAAGATGAATTGAACTGCCAATTCCGGATTTCGACTAAAGAACTACCGCCCGGAGTGCAACAGATATCTCTGGTCAATCTGAAAGGGGAAACGTTATGCGAGCGTTTTTGTTATGTGATGCCGCGTTCTTCCATGCTCCTTGCCTGTAAAACGGATCACGCCCTATATCGCCCTTTTGAGCCGGTGACTTGCCGGATTAAAGTGAGAGATCATCTGAATCGTCCGGTACAGGCCAATCTTTCTGTATCTATCCGCAACGGTGTAGAGTCTGATTTTCGGGAATACGATCATTCCATTTATACGGATTTGTTGCTTGTCTCCGATCTGAAAGGCTATATTCATCAACCCGGTTTTTATTTTGAGAACCAGTCTGCCGAACGTTTCAAAATGTTGGATGTCCTTCTGTTGGTACGTGGCTGGCGGAAGTATGATCTTTCCCGACTGATAGGTAAACGTCCTTTCTTGCCTCGGTATCTTCCGGAGACCTCGCTGACCCTGTATGGGCAGGTCGAATCTTATTTCGGTAAGGCGTTACGGAATGTCGGGGTGAGTATTCTTGCGCGCAGGGATTCGGTCTCTATTGCAGGTATGACAAAAACGGATTCATTGGGGTATTTTAGTGCGCCGGTAGATGGTTTTAGCGGTTCTATGGATGCTCTCATACAGACACGGAACGAGGGAAAGAAGTGGAACAAGCAGGCAGTCGTGAAGTTGTTCCGTAATTTTGAGCCTTCCTTACGGAAACTTGATTATTATGAGCTGAATCCGGAATGGAAAGAGGCGGGTGATTTGAAACAGTTGTTGGACACCTTGGATATTGCTTATAAAGATTCTGTATTCGGACCGGATCATCATTTGCTGGATGAAGTGGTGGTGAACGCCAAGCGTCTGAACTTGTTATTGAAGCAAACTGAACGCTTTGAAAAAGAGATTTTGGGTTATTATAATATAACGCAGGTGGTAGATAAAATGCGTGATAAAGGAGAAGCGGTGTACAATCTGCCTATGCTGTTGAAGGAATTAAATCCTAATTTCAGATTGAGTGATTCATTGAGCCTGCACTATAATAACTCAAGAGTTTTATTTATAGTCAACGGCGGGGTTTTATCTTATGGTAAAACGGATTATGTGTTGGACAAAGATGTGGATGCTATTAAATCTATCATGCTTTATTATGATCAGGCAGGGGGGGAATCTGTTTTTGTGATGAACAAGCAGAGTAATAGAGTGACGAAATTTACAGCAAATAATTTTTGGAGTGGTCGCTGGCAGGATGGAGATTTGAGTGAGTTGCCTTTGCAGGATGCTATAGGTGCGGATTCCGGACCAGATGCACTTTGGGGTGAGAAAGATAGAAAGACTATGAAGAAAGGTCCGTTGCAGAAATCGTCAGTAGTAGTTTGCTCCATCACTACGATTGATGACTGGGACCCGAACAAAACTTATAAAGCCCGGCGGGGGATTCGTCATACCTATATACAAGGATATAATGAGCCCTTGGAATTTTATTCACTAGCTTATCCTGATGGCGCTCCTCTCTATACGGAAGATTCTCGCCGCACACTATACTGGAATCCGAATGTGAAAACGAATGAAAAGGGTGAAGCAGTCATTCGATGCTATAATTCCGATAATTCGGCGCCGTTAATAATAAATGTAGAGACATTGTATAAAGGTAGTCCGTCATTATTGAATATCTACTCTATAGATTATTAAACTCGATCTATATTATTCATATTCATATAAAGTCCTGCTAAAGAGGAAGAAAGGAGTTGCGTTTCTTGCAGCCAACGTGTGTAAATCGTTTATGAATGATTCTCTACGTTTTTTGAATGATTTTTATAATGTAAAATCTACACTCATTCGTATCTTTGCTGTAGATAACAACGAAATAAACTAATATTATGAAAATGAAAACTAATATAATTTTTAAAAAACTAAAGTCATTCGTCAATCGGTGTCTTTTTCCTGATTATATGTGCTGTTTTATCTTCTTGCGTTTATAACGCTGATATGCCAATAAAGAATTTTTAGTGAACCAATAATTTAATATGTAAAAAGAAAAACGTTATGAAAAGACTATTTCTTCCCTTATTAGGGTTTTTGTCGTTGGTGCTGATGTGCTGTAATGACAACAAGGAATCAGGTACGGATTCCTATGACCCGAACAAACCTGTCACTATTGACTATTTTACGCCGGATACCGGTCGGGTAGCAGAGAAAGTGATTATTATAGGTAATAACTTTGGAAATGACAAATCTGCGGTAACCGTATTATTCACAGATAATATGGAAAAGGAGAACAAGGCTGCCGTAGTGGGAGTAGATAATACTACGATTTATTGTATGGCGCCACGTCAGGCAGAAGGTTTCAATAAGATTACGGTTAAGGTGAATGATCAGACTGTGGTGGCTGATGAGACTTTTAAATATTCTGTGTCTGAGAATGTATCTACTATTGCCGGTGATTTTGTACAAGCTGATGGTGCCGGTAAAGATGGAAGTCTGGCTGAGGCAACTTTTGGGCAGATGTTTGGTGTAGCTTGCATTGATGAACAGTCGGGTATCATAGGTCAGGCATGGAATAATAACAGTATACGTTATGTCTCTATAGACGAAGATGCTGTGATTACTATCCAAAACGGTCCTGTGGTTGGAAAGGTGGCGGTATCCAATGGTAAAACATTGAGTCCGCCACTAATGGTGCTACCATTAATGGAGCTAATACCGTTTATGTTTATAAGAAATCGCAGGCATGGGTTCCTTCTCGACTAAGTGATATCAGTTCAGGTACCGATGTTTGGGCTGTGGCTTTGAATGGTGATAACCAATGGTTGTATTATGTTACGAGAAATGGTCGTTTGGGACGTATTGAAGTCAATAATCCAACTCATAATGAGATTTTGTTTGAACATAATGATTTTAGTGGCGGTCCTTTCGCTTACATCGCTTATAGTGCTTTTGAAGATTGTTTCTATGTAACTACTGATAAAAATAAGATTCTGAAAGTTTGGGTAAAAGAAGATGGTACACATGCTTACGAGCAGATTAACCAGAATAATACAGGAACTACAGATGGTTTTCTGACTGATGAGGCAAAATTCCAGTTTTTGCGTGGCCTTACAATAGATGAAGATGGTAATATTTTCGTTTGTCAGGAGAATAATCATGTGATTCGTAAAATAGCTTATGATGAGAAAATGGAAAAAAGATATGTAACTACTATTTTGGGTACAGCTGGTGTAAAAGGTGATGACGATGGTTCTCCTGATATTGCTTTATTTGCAAATCCCCAAGATATCAGTTATGACGGGAATGGTGGATTTTGGATTGCTCAGCGTGAAAATCCGGCTTTAAGAAAGTACTCAGTAGAATAAACACATTAATCAGGAATTAATCATGAAAAAAATAATAAGCATCTTATTTATATTATGCGGCATCTTCTCTTCTATGGCCTATGCGCAGGGAGGATTGACATATTCCGGTACTGTCATTGGTGAAGATGGATTGGAACTTATAGGTGTGAGTGTTGCTGTGAAAGGGACATCTATCGGAGTAATCACCGACTTGGACGGAAAGTTCCGTTTGAATAATATTCCTCCCAAATCTACCGTTGTGTTTTCCTATGTAGGTTTTGAGAATAAAGAAGTGAAAGTAACCGAATCTAAAGAGCGTGAGACTATTGTATTGAAACAAAGTATCAGTAGTTTGGATGAAGTAGTGGTAGTAGGTCGTGGTTCACAGCGTAAAGTTTCTGTTGTGGGAGCTATTACTTCTGTTGATCCGGCACAGTTGCAGGTTCCTGCTACTTCCGTATCCAATATGCTTCAAGGTCGTGTGCCGGGCATCATTGGTGTGACTCGTAGTGGTGAGCCGGGCAATAACTTCTCTGAATTTTGGGTACGTGGTATCAGTACGTTTGGGGCAAATGCTTCGGCGCTGATCTTGATTGATGGTGTAGAAGGTGACTTGAATACACTCGACCCTGCAGATATTGAAAGTTTCTCAGTTTTGAAAGATGCTTCGGCAACTGCCGTATATGGTGTGCGTGGTGCCAATGGCGTAGTAATTGTAACTACCAAGAGAGGTAAAGCCGGTAAGTTAACTGTTAACTTCAAGACAAATGCCACATATTCCTATTCTCCCCGCATGCCGGAGTATGTAGATGCAGTGGGCTATGCAAACCTTGCTAATGAAGCACGTGTTGTCAGAGGTAAGAATCCGATTTATACTAATTCTGAAATCCAACTGTTCCGTTCCGGTCTCGATCCGGATCTTTATCCGAATGTGAATTGGAGAGATGTGATTCTGAATGACTATGTGATTGACAATCAACATCACCTGAGTCTTTCTGGTGGTGGTACCAATGCACGTTATTATGTAAGTATGGGTATCATGAACCAAGGAGCTGTTTTCAAACAAGATAAGTCGGTAAGTAAACATAATACTAATGTGGATTACCATCAATATAATTTCAGAGCGAACGTAGACGCCAATATGACTAAAACAACTCTACTCTCTTTGAATATGGAAACGATTATCACTAAACGTAATTCTCCGGGATATGGTGATAATAACAATGCATTATGGTCGGCGCAAGCTAATCTTCCGGCAACAATCGTTCCGGTGAAATACTCCAATGGTACTCTTCCATCATTTGGTAGAAACTCGGATGAGGTTTCTCCTTATGTACAGTTGAACTATACAGGGTATAAGATCAGTGAAACACAGGCCACCCGTATGAATGCCAGTCTGAATCAGAAGTTGGATTTCATCACAAAAGGATTGTCTGCAAGAGGCGTATTCTCATTTAACTATACCGGCTACTTTGACCAGTATCGTACCAAGACTCCGGACTTATATTATGCCACAGGAAGAAAGCAGAATGGAGCATTGATCTCTAAACGTACATCGAGTGCTACTGATATGACTTACAGCGATTATCGCCGCATTGCCCGTCAGTATTATTTTGAAGGAAATATCAATTACGAAAGAATCTTTGGCGAAGACCATCGTGTGACCGGATTACTTAATGCCTACCGTCAGGAAAATAAAGACTCTTATCTGAATAATGATGATGACGACACCACATTGGATGAAAGAATTCGTTCCATTCCTAAACGTTATCAGGCTATTTCTGCTCGTGCTACTTATTCTTATAAGGATACTTATATGTTTGAATTCAATGTAGGATATACCGGTTCCGAGCAATTCAAGAAAGGCAACCGCTACGGGTGGTTCCCGGCAGTAGCTTTGGGATGGGTGCCTACTCAGTATGAATGGACGCGTGAAAAACTTCCGTTCCTCGATTTCTTCAAACTCAGAGCTTCTTTGGGTAAAGTAGGTAATGACCGTATCAAGAAAATCCGCTTCCCGTACCTTTCTACTGTGTCTACCGATTATAGCTCAGTAACATGGCCTGGTAGCACCGTTGGCGAGAGCCGCGTAGGTGCCAATGACTTGAACTGGGAAGAGACAACCAAAATGGATATTGGTGTAGACCTGAAAATGTTTAATGACAAAGTGGAACTGACTGCCGACATCTTTAAGGATAAAAACAAAGGTATCTTCCAGCAACGTGCCAACATTCCTGAAGAAGCAGGTTTTGTAACCAATCCGTATACCAACATCGGTGGAATGGAATCATGGGGATTTGATGGAAACATAACGTTCAACCATAATTTCACCAAAGATTTTGGAATGACAGTTCGTGGCAACTGGACATTCGCCCGCAATAACGTAACCTATTGGGAGCAATCAGGCGTAGTATATCCTTATCAGTCTTTTGTAGACGTTCCTTATGGAGTGCAACGCGGTTTGATATCTTTAGGTTTGTTCAAAGATCAGGCAGATATTGAAAGTAGTCCTGTTCAAACCTATTCTTCTGATGTGCGTCCAGGTGACATTAAGTATAAAGATGTCAATGGTGATGGTGTTATCAATGATGATGATATTGTACCGTTATCCTATTCGAATACTCCGACTCTTCAGTATGGTTTTGCTGCTGAATTCAGATACAAACAGTTTACTGCCAGCATTTTCTTTGAAGGTGTAGGTAAAGTGCAATATTTCTATGGGGGGTCAGGATACTATCCGTTTGCTTGGGAAACGCGAGGCAATGTACTTAACATTGTAGCTGATCAAAAGAATCGCTGGACACCGAGAGAATATTCCGGTGACGCTAGTACGGAAAATCCGAACGCGCGTTTCCCGCGTCTGACTTATGGTGAGAATAAGAACAATAACCGCGCATCTACCTTTTGGTTGGCAGATGGCCGCTATTTCAGATTGAAAAATATCGAGTTGTCTTATAGATTCACCAGCGCATGGTTGCGAGATAAGATTAGTGTACAGAACGCTACCTTGAGCCTTGTAGGCGAAAACCTGCATGTGTGGGATAAGGTGAAACTTTGGGACCCGGAGCAGGCATCGTCAAACGGTGCCGTGTATCCTCTGCAACGGAAATTCACCCTTCAGCTTAATGTGACGTTTTAATCCCGTTTCAATTGTAACATTATCATAAATCGTATAATTATGAATTTCAGAAAAATATATTGCATAGCCGCTATGGCACTGATGTGTTGCACAGGAAGTATGTTTACCTCCTGTGACGACTACCTGGATGTAGACTCATACTTCGATGAGATTTTTGAGCTAGACTCTGTATTTAAACGTAAGGAATATCTGGAAGAATATATCAATGGTGCCGGAAAGTTATTACCTAATGAAGGAGACTTGTGGACCAATGCTTGGTCGCCTTATCAGGGAGCTTCGGACGAGAACTTTACATCATGGAATGACTCCCGTCATAAAGCTATCCAGCTGATGGTGGACGAAGTGACTCCACAGAGTGATTTCTATAATAACTATGGTACTTGGTATAAAGGTATTCGTAAAGCCAACCTCGTCTTGGAAAGAATCAATGAATGTGAGGATATTACTACGAGCGATTTGCGTGACTTTATGGGACGTTGTTATTTCTTGAGAGCTTATTTCTATTATAAACTGGTAGAGGCTTACGGACCTGTGCCCATTGTGCCTGAAACGGCTTATGATGTGGATGCCAGTGCGGAAAGCATGTCATTGGAAAGAGAGACATACGAGAATTGTATTAACTATATCTGCGAGAATTTTGAGAAAGCATACGAATATCTTCCTTCCAGCCGTACGTCTACCCTAGTCAATCTGCCTACCTCGGGAGCGGCATTGGCATTGATGGGAAGAGTAAGACTGATCGAAGCAAGTCCTTGGTACAACGGAAATGAGTTTTATGCTGACTGGAAGCGTTCGGACGGCACCAACTTTATGCCTCAGGTCAAAGACGAATCCAAATGGGGAACAGCCGCTCTTCTTGCCAAACGTTTGATTAAGGGCTCGGAAGCTGGTAGCTTTAAATATAAGCTGCACACTGTTGAGAGAAAACTAGACACAAAACCGCTACCGGAGAATGTGCCTGACGAAAACTATCCTAATGGAGCGGGAGGTATAGATGCGCTTCGTTCTTATGCTTTTATGTTCAATGGTGAAACTCCGGCTTATAATAATGACGAGTTTATTTATATGTGCGGCTACTCTAGTACAGCTGGCGACTCTCCGGCATGGATTGCTACTCCTACGAGCCTGGGTGGTGGTAATGGGTTGAATATTACTTATGCGACTGTGAAAGCTTTCCGTATGGAAGACGGTAGCGACATCAATAACTCACCACTTTATCCCACAAATTACTGGGAAGCCATTGGTGGTAGTTCACAGTCTTTCTCTGACTATACACTTCCATCCGATGCTGCTAAGATGTTTGATAAGATGGAAATGCGTTTCTATGCCAGCGTAGGTTTTAACCATTGCTACTGGAGCGGACTTTCTTACATCGGAACCGAAGGTAATCAGACTAAGCAGACAGTTACTTACTATGCTAATGGTACTGCTGCACCGTCGTCCGATCATCCTGAAGATTATAACCACACTGGTTTTACCTGCAAGAAGTACATTCATTATGTAGAGGATCAGCTGAAAGGTATGATGAAGTCGAAAACTTTCCCGATCATGCGTTATGCAGAGGTGCTGCTCAACTATGTGGAAGCATTGAATGAGTTGGGAAGTAATACATATACCGACGAAGAGAATGGGATTACAGTGAGCCGTGATGTAGACGAGATGGTGAAATACTTTAATATGGTTCGCTATAGAGCCGGTTTGCCGGGCATTACAGCGGATGATGCAAGGGATGTGACTACGATGCGGGATTTGATTAAGCGTGAAAGACGTGTGGAGTTTTTCTGTGAAGGCAGACGTTATCACGATTTGCGTAGATGGGGAGATGCGATCGATGCATACAATGAGCCTGTAACAGGTATGAACATTGCTGCACGTAGCACAGACCGTAAAGCATTCCATACGGAAACAGTGATCAATAATACTCGTTCGCATCGTGTATTCTCTTATAAAGATTACTTCCTGCCTATCCCTCGTACAACGATGGATAAGAACCCGAAACTGGTTCAGAATCCGGGATGGTAATTTTGCACACGAAGTACAGAATTAATAATTAAGTAAAAAACGTTTGTTATGAATATCAATAAAATACTATATCCGATACTTTTGTTATTGGTCGTTTTAAGTAGCTGTGATTATGAAAGCCCGCTTGATAAGGAGCAATATAAGAAGACGCTCTATCTGATCGGCGCTTCTAGCAATCTTGTGACTAAAGAACTTGCTTATAGCAGTGAAGTGCAGGAAGGATTCATTACAGTGGGTGTAAGTGGCTCTCTTTTGATTGACGGGAATGTGGATGTGACTCTGGAAAGCCATAACAGTGTAATTGACTGGTATAATAAAAAGTTCAAGTTCCTTGCCACCGATATCAAATATCAGGGACTTGCTGCCAGTGCTTTTGAGGTACCTTCCTATACTACTACATTGAAAGCCGGCGAAACTTATGCGAGAGTTCCCTTTAAAGTTAAAACAGAAGGTCTGGAGTGCGATTCGCTTTATGCGATAACTTTCAAGATTGCTTCTTCTTCTGCCGGTTATGAGATCAACCAGAAGGACTCGGCACTTATTGTATCCTTCAATCTGGTAAATAAATACTCAGGTAATTACATCTTCAAGGCTCTTCGGCACGAACTGGATAGTAATGATGAAATAGTTGCATCCACTTCTATTACTATAGTCAGAACATTGAAAGCTACAGAAGAAAATGCAGTACGTTTCTATAACGAGCAACAGGCGGAAACAACTGCCAATATCAAGAAACATGCTGTTGTACTGAAAGTTGATGCTGGTAACAATGTCAGTATCTCGGCATGGGAGGACTTTGACTTGATTGATGGTACATGTACTTATAATCAGAACTCGAAAGTCTTTAATGTAGATTATAAGTATACTGCGGATGGCAAGACTTATCAGATGGTGGGTACGTTTACCTATCAGGATGAAGATGCAGGTAGCAACTAAATGAGCTTATAAATCTAGTAACTGAATTAGGTTATCAGCAAGGTAGAAAAAGGTGTTGCTTTAAGTCGATGAAATAATAACTGGCAGGTTCAAGGAATTCTTAAACCTGCCAGTTTGTTTTTATTCAGCCTTATAATTTGTGACATTGCAAGATTTGTGGTAGTTTTTGGTCGTTTTGTATTCCCCAAAGTTAGCCGTAATCACGTATTTTTGTACTATCACTTTAAAAATTATAAAAAACAAATTTCACGATGAATTATAAATTACTGTCAGTCGCCTTAGCTTTCTTATATATAGGTATGGCAGGCGGGTGTTCCCAACCCGCCCCCGACCTACGTTATCAGATCGAAGTGGACAAACCTCTGCAGACAATGGAACACTTCGGCGCTTCCGATGCCTGGAGTATGCACATCCTTGGCTTGTGGCCGCAGGAGAAACAGAACCAGATAGCCGACTGGCTTTTCAGCACAGAGAACGATGCGAATGGAAAACCGAAAGGAATCGGCTTGTCTCTGTGGCGTTTCAACGTCGGGGCGGGCAGTACGGAACAAGGGGAAGCCAGTCAGATCGGTTCTTCGTGGATGCGTACCGAATGTTTTCTGCAAGCCGACGGAACCTACGACTGGAACAAGCAACAGGGGCAACGCAACTTTTTGAAACTGGCAAAAGAACGGGGAGTCAACAAA
>OGPZ01001395.1_pt1 | contig 17301 bp, 13 predicted proteins | sample 1553111 | NCBI WGS metagenome assembly OGPZ01 (sample SAMEA2579968, study PRJEB22360) | human gut metagenome
AAGCCGGATTTGACAGCATGGATGCAGCAGCTGAGGCTGGTACAGCATTCGTATTCATGGGACATGGAACATCCCATACAGCTAACGTTACATACGATCAGATGCAGACACAGATGGAAAACCTTGGATTCAAGAACGCATTCATCGGTACTGTAGAGGGTAAGCCGGAAGATACAGCCTGCGACAAGGTTATCGAGAAGGTAAAAGAAGCAGGATACAAGAACGTTGTTCTTCGTCCGCTGATGGTTGTTGCCGGAGACCATGCAAATAACGATATGGCCGGTGATGATGAGGATTCCTGGAAGAGCCAGTTTGTAGCATCCGGAAACTTCGAGAATGTTGATACACAGATCGCAGGTCTTGGACGTATCGAGGCTGTTGAGCAGCTTTATGTAGATCATACAAAAGCAGCTATCGACTCCATCGGAAGCACAGATGAGTCCGCAGATTCTGACGCAGCAGCAGATACAGAGGCTGATTCTGCTGAGGAGTCCGCAGAATAATAAATATGAAACGATCTGAGTGAGCTCAGATACCTATAAGAAATCCATGTAACTGCCCGGAAAGATCAGGAAGACTGTCTTCCGGGCAGATTGCTGTATCTATGGAAGGGAGAAGATTATTATGAAAAAACGTTATGTAAACTTAATCCTTGCAATGGTAAGTGCATCAGCTATGGCCCTTGGCTCTGTGCCTGCGATGGCTGCAACAGATTCCGCAAAAACCGAATCTGCCAAAAACGATTCCAAAGAGGATGCGGAAGCTTCCAATGAGAAAGAGGCAGACGCAGCCAAGACAGATACCCTGGAAGATGGTGTTTATACAGCAGAGTTTGACACAGACAGCAGTATGTTCCATGTAAATGAGGCCAATGACGAAAAAGGAGAGCTTACGGTCAAAGATGGCAAGATGACCATCCATGTAAGCCTGGTTTCCAAGAAGATCGTAAATCTGTTTGCAGGAACTGCAGAAGATGCACAGAAGGATGGCGCCGAGATCATTGAACCTACCACAGATACAGTAAAATACAGCGACGGTTATACAGAGGAAGTTTACGGGTTTGATATCCCGGTACCTGCCATTGATGAGGAATTTGATGTGGCACTTCTGGGAGAAAAAGGTAAATGGTATGACCATAAAGTCAGCGTCAAAAATCCTGTAAAGACAGGTGATGTGGAAGAAACAACTGATGATACAGACAAAAAAGAAGACTCCTCCGACAAGGAGAACGCAGAAAAAGCAGATGTTTCCAAAGATGAGAAAACTTCCGATGACAAGAAATCTGAGGGAAAAAAGCTGGAAGATCTGAAACTGGAAGACGGAACTTACGAATTTGATGTAACCCTCACAGGCGGAACCGGAAGAGCAACGGTAGAATCTCCGGCCAAAGTAGAGATCAAAGACAAAGAAGCTACAGCAACCATCATCTGGAGCAGCCCGAATTACGATTACATGATCGTGGATGGCGAAAAATATGAGCCGGTGAACAAAGACGGAAATTCCACATTTGAGATTCCGGTGACTGTTTTTGACACAGAGATGGAAGTGACTGCAGATACTGTAGCCATGAGTACTCCTCACGAGATCGACTACACCTTGAACTTTGATTCTTCAAGCATGAAAAAGGCAGAAAAATGAAAAAAATAATTTCATACATATTTCTGACATTGACGCTTGTTCTGGGCTGCGCGTTTGCCGTGCAGGCCGCAGAGACAGAACATAGGCCTGCGGATATTCCGGGTCTTACTTTTGATCACAGTATGGAACTTTCCTATGCAAAGGAATTCAATGTGGATTACTACAACGATGGCTATACACTGATCACTATCGATCAGGAAGGGCAGTTTCTTGTGGTTCCCGAGGGAAAAGAAGCGCCGGAGGGACTGGACTCTGACATTACGGTCCTAAAACAGCCGTTAAATAACATTTATCTGGTTGCAACCTCAGCCATGGATCTTTTCCGGGCCATTGACGGGATCGACAGTATCAAACTTTCCGGAACCAAGGAAGATGGATGGTATATCCAGGAAGCCAAAGACGCCATGGAGCAGAAAAAGATGATCTATGCCGGCAAGTACAGTGCGCCGGATTATGAGCTGATTCTGAACGAAGGCTGTGACCTTGCCATTGAATCCACCATGATCCATCACAATCCGGAAGTCCAGGAGAAACTGGAACAGTTCGGGATCCCTGTAATGGTGGAACGTTCCAGCTATGAAAGCCATCCCCTTGGAAGAACTGAGTGGATGAAACTTTACGCAGTCCTTCTTGGAAAAGAAGATGTGGCAGAAAAAGTTTTCAAAGAGCAGACAGACAAACTGGATAACGTGCTTACAGCAGATAAAACAGATAAGACCGTAGCGTTCTTTTATATCAACTCCGTAGGCGCGGTAAATGTAAGAAAAAGCGGCGACTATGTTTCAGAGATGATCTCCCTTGCAGGTGGAAATTACGTTCCGGAAGATACGGGAGAGAGTGACAATGCCCTTTCCACCATGAACATGCAGATGGAAGAATTCTATGCCAAGGCAAAAGATGCGGATTATATCATCTACAACAGTACCATTGACGGAGAGCTTCAGACCATCGATGAACTTCTTTCCAAAAGCGAGCTCCTTGCGGATTTCAAGGCAGTGAAGAACGGAAATGTCTGGTGCACAGGCAAAAACCTTTTCCAGGAGACCACAGGACTTGGAACTATGATCGAGGATATCCATACCATGCTGACCACGGATGATGATTCCCTGGATAACCTGACTTACATGCACAAACTGAAATAAACGAAAATACGGCTTTACACGAATTACACCACAGAAGAGGAGTGTACCAGAAAAAAATGAATGACAGAAAACGCGCGGTCCGATATGGGATCTCTTTTGTGATCCTTGCGGTACTTTTGATCTTTTTATTTATATGGAATGTAAATTCCGGAAGTATCCACCTCTCTGTGCAGGAGATCCTGAATATCATATTCCGGCATCAGGGAGATGAGATTTCTTATAATATTGTCTGGGAGATCCGTCTTCCGAGGATTCTTTCTGTTATCATCCTCGGCGGAGCACTTTCCGTTTCCGGATTTCTGCTTCAGACCTTTTTTAATAACCCTATCGCCGGCCCCTTTGTGCTGGGAATTTCTTCCGGAGCCAAGCTGATTGTGGCTTTTCTGATGATCTTTCTTTTGAGCAGATCGGTATCCATCGGTTCCGGAGCCATGATCCTGGCTGCTTTTGCCGGTTCCATGATCTCCATGGGCTTTGTGCTTCTTGTGGCAAAAAAAGTCCACAACATGTCCATGCTGGTCATCAGTGGTGTTATGATCGGTTATATCTGCTCGGCCATCACGGACTTTGTGGTGACGTTTGCGGATGATTCCAACATCGTGAATCTCCACAACTGGTCACTGGGAAGTTTCTCCGGTATGACCTGGGGGAATGTGCGGACTATGGCTGTGGTGGTATTACTTACCATGGTGATCGTATTTTTTATGTCAAAACCCATCAGTGCCTATCAGCTGGGTGAGACTTACGCACAGAATATGGGCGTCAATATCAAAGTATTCCGCATACTTTTGATCCTGCTTTCCAGTATTCTTTCTGCCTGTGTCACTGCATTTGCCGGACCGATCTCCTTCGTGGGAATTGCCGTACCTCACATTGCAAAAAGTCTCTTAAAGACTGCAAAGCCACTGCTTGTGATTCCGGCCTGCTTCCTGGGTGGTGCGGTGTTCTGCCTGTTCTGTGACCTGATCGCAAGAACCGTATTTGCACCGACGGAGCTGAGCATCAGTTCTGTGACGGCAGTTTTCGGAGCACCGGTAGTTATCTATATCATGATTCGCAGACAGCAGAGGATATAAACGATGAAATCATATTTTTTTTATACGGATCAGCTGACCGTAGGCTATGACGGAAAACCGCTGATCAAAGAGATCAATATTCAGCTGAATAAAGGAGAAATCCTCACACTGATCGGTCCCAACGGCGCCGGAAAATCCACAATCCTGAAGAGTATCACAAGACAGCTTTCCCTGATCAGTGGAACCGTATATCTGGAACAGGAACAGATGAGCCGCATGACAAACAAAGAAGTTTCCAGGAAGCTGGCTGTAGTGCTTACTGAGCGCATGCGTCCGGAACTTATGACCTGTGAAGATGTGGTATCCACCGGACGTTATCCGTATACCGGAACTCTGGGAATCCTTTCCCCGGAGGATAAGAAAAAAGTGAAAAATGCCATGGAGATGGTTCATGCCTGGGATCTGAAAGACCGGGATTTCACAGCTATCAGTGACGGACAGCGTCAGCGTATTCTTCTGGCACGTGCCATCTGCCAGGAACCGGAGATCATCATTCTGGATGAACCGACTTCCTTCCTGGATATCCGCCACAAACTGGAGCTTCTTGCAATCTTGAAAAAGATGGTACTGGAAAAACAGATGACTGTGATCATGTCTCTCCATGAGCTGGATCTTGCTCAGAAGATTTCTGACCAGGTGATCTGTGTGCATGGAGACCACATTGAAAAATACGGAGCGCCGGAAGAAATTTTTACCTCGGATTATATCCGCAGACTTTATGGAATTACCCGTGGAAGCTACAACGCAGAGTTCGGCTGTGTGGAAATGGAACCACCGACAGGGGAACCTCAGGTGTTTGTAATTGGAGGAAACGGAAGCGGAATTCCAGTGTACCGGAAATTGCAGCGACAGGGAATCCCCTTTGCAACGGGAATTCTTCATACCAACGATGCTGATTATCAGGTAGCAAAAGAGCTGGCTGCAGAGACTATTACAGAGAAGCCGTTTCAGTGTATTTCTGAAGAAAATTACAGAAAAGCACTGGAGGTTATGGAAAAATGCCGGGAAGTTTACTGTCCTCTGAAGGACTTTGGCCCTGTAAATGAGAAAAACCGGGAATTAATAAAAAAAGCAGAACAGATGGGAAAATTAGAAAAACTGTGAAAATATCTGTAGGAAAATAAGAGAACATAAATTACAAATTCCCGTATATCTGTGTTATAATATGAAACAGAAAAAACGGCAGTCCGGAATTTATATATGGAGGGAAATTTCATGAAGAAAAGAAATCTGATTGCAGCAATTCTCTGCAGTGCATGCCTTGTGGCAGGGAGTGTAAATCCTGTATTTGCGGATGCATCAAAAGTAGTAACACTGGGTGCGGACCTCACAGATGCCCAGAAGCAGACCATGATGAAATATTTTAATGTAAGTGCGGATCAGGTGCAGATTATGACCATCACCAATCAGGATGAACATAATCATCTGGATAATATCGCACCGCAGTCACAGATCGGTTCCAGAACCTTAAGCTGTGCTTACGTAAAACCTACACAGTCCGGTGGAATCAAGGTTCGTACAGCCAATCTGAACTGGGTAACCGGAAATATGATTGCCAGTTCACTTTCCACATCCGGAGTAAAGAACTGTGAAGTTGTAGCGGCATGCCCGATGGAAGTATCCGGAACAGGTGCCCTCACAGGTATTCAGATGGCCTATGAAAAAGCCAGCGGACAGAAGCTGGATGAGACCAAGACCAAGCTTGCCAATGAAGAAATTGTCACAACCGGTGAGCTGGCAGACAAGGTCGGAAAAAATGAGGCAACAACTGTTGTAAACCAGTCCAAGATTGATGTCATCCAGAACAATGTACAGAATACACAGGAAATTCAGAACATTGTTGTCAATGTGGCACAGGAGAACAATGTCTCTGTAAGCCAGGAGGAGATTGACAAGATTGTATCTCTTCTGGAAAAAATTGCAGAGCAGGGGTATGATTACGACGATGTGAAGGATACACTGGAGCAGGTAGATGCCAACACCACAGGCAAGACTACTACTGACGATTCCCTGGACGGTGAGAATACAGACGAAACAGTAGATCCCAATGAAGCGACAGATGATGATGACGATATCATGAATAACGTAGATGAAAGTGCTCTTGGCGGAGATGTAATTCAGAGTTCCACAGAAGATCCGGATCTTGAAAAGGAGACCGGAGATTCCGCAGACAGCAGTAATGAGACAGGAATTCCGGAAGCAACAGATGATGGAACTTATGTCGGTGAAGACAGTACGGATGAGAGTACCGATGATACAGTTACTGTAGATGAGAGTACAGCTGATGAGTCCAATGCAGATGAAAGCACTTCAGAAGAAACTGACCAGGATGAAACAGTCTATGATGAGACAGGAATTCCGGAAGCAACAGGGGATACAGACAGTTCTGAGGAAACAGAAGCAGCCGGAGAAACTACATCAGCAGAAACAGACAACACAGAAGTTGACACTTCGGTTCTTGGCGATGAGGCAAAGAACAACTATGACAGATTTGCCCTCTTTGCGAAGGGAGAATACGAAGGGGATGCAGACTCTCTTCTTGCGGCAACTGAGAATACAGAATCCACAGCCACAGTTGTGCTGGATGAGCAGACCGGAAAGAGCCTTGCAGATACCGTTGAGAAGGATTATTACGACGTTCTGAAGGACGGTGCGGCATCTTATGTGGCAGATGGAACAGAAACATATGTCAGTGCAGAGCTGAATATGATGGATCAGAAGCTGAAAAAACTGTTCGGCATTGATGCTACGGAAGAAAACACAGACGTTACCGACGAAACTGCAGTTCTTCTTGCGGATGTACCGGAAGAAGACAAACAGACACTGTATAAGGATACCATGAAATTCCTTGCAGGTCTCTATGGAGAAAATACAGACGCCACAGAGGAGTCAGCAGCAGAATAAAAATATATCATTGCCATCAGAGAAACCGGAAAATGACAGAGCTCCGGTTTCTCTGGTGGCTTTTTTGCGTGAACGGGAAATAAAAAGATCATGAAAATTCTGTGATTTATCTTAAGGATTCGGGTAAGCACTGGAAAAATGATTTTTTCTGTGATAGAATTGACCATAAATCGGTTTTATGGAATTCATACACTGTAAACCGTCACAGGGAAATGAGAAAGGGAAAAGGTAGAATTTATGAGCCTGGCAGTAGTAACATTAAAAAAAGGCGAAGGCAGATTCCTGAAATCAGGAGGCCTCTGGGTATATGATAATGAAATCGCAACCATTATGGGAAGTTTTGTAAACGGAGATATCGTTCTGGTTCATGATTTTGACGGATATCCGATGGGAAGAGGATTTATCAACACCAATTCCAAGATTACGGTACGTATGCTTACCAGAGATGAACATAAGGAGATCAACGAAGAGTTTTTGAGACAACGTGTCCGTGACGCATGGGAGTACCGCAAGAAGATTGTGGATACAGGAAGCTGCCGTGTGATTTTCGGAGAAGCAGATTTTCTTCCAGGACTTGTTGTGGATAAGTTTTCCGATGTGCTGGTAGTACAGTCTCTGGCACTTGGAATTGACCGCCTTAAGGGAACCATCATTGATGCACTGAAGGAGATTCTTGCAGAAGACGGAATTCAGATTCGTGGTGTCTATGAGCGAAGCGATGCCAAAGTCCGCCGCCAGGAAGGAATGGAACTTACCAAGGGATTTATCGGAGAAGAGTTTCCTACCCTTGTCCAGATTGAAGAAAACGGCGTGAAATACGAAGTAGACATCAAAGATGGACAGAAAACAGGATTTTTCCTGGATCAGAAATACAACCGTCTGGCAATTCAGAGACTCTGTAAAGATGCAAAGGTTCTGGACTGCTTCACACATACCGGCTCTTTTGCCCTGAATGCGGGAATTGCAGGGGCAGAAAGTGTTCTTGGTGTGGATGCATCTGAGACTGCCGTAAATCAGGCAAGAAGGAATGCAGAACTTAACGGGTTGGAAGGAAAAGTGAAATTCCTCTGCGAGGATGTGTTTGAACTTCTTCCGGAACTTGAGGAAAAAGGTGAGAAATTTGATGTGGTAATCCTTGATCCGCCGGCATTTACCAAGTCCAGAAGTTCTGTCAAAAATGCCATAAAAGGATACCGTGAAATCAATCTCCGGGCTATGCGCCTTGTAAAAGACGGAGGTTTTCTTGCAACCTGTTCCTGTTCTCATTTCATGACCTACGAATTGTTTACACAGACAATCGGTCAGGCTGCGAAGAATGTTCACAAGAGACTGCGTCAGGTGGAATACCGCACACAGGCTCCGGATCATCCGATTCTCTGGTCAGCAGATGAGTCCTATTATCTGAAATTCTACATTTTCCAGGTATGTAATGACCGTTAGGAAATGTCCGTGAATCTCTTTGGAGAGCCTGGACAGTTACGGCGGCAGTGAAAAGGAGAAGCAGATTTTATGAGAGACAAATTCAATAAATTTATGCAGGGACGCTACGGAGTGGATGATTTTTCCAGATTTATTATGGGAGTTGCGCTGACTCTGATTATACTGACCATGGTTGTCACCATGTTTAACAGAAATGTCGGCAGTATTCTGGACTTCCTTGGAATTGCGGCGATTGTATATGCGTATTTCCGTATTTTTTCCAGAAATATTCAGCAGCGTTATGCAGAAAATCAGAAATATCTTCAGATGACATCGAAGTTCCGCCTTCGTTTCAATAAAGAAAAAAATCTGATGAAACAGAGAAAAACTCACCATATCTACAGCTGTCCGGGCTGTGGACAGAAGATCCGTATCCCCAGAGGAAAAGGAAAGATTGAGATTGAATGTCCGAAGTGCCACACCAAATTTGTAAAGAGGAGCTGACATGTTCGGATATGTGACAGTTAACAAACCGGAAATTAAATTCAAAGATTTTGATATGTACCGTTCTTTTTACTGCGGGCTTTGCAGAGAACTCCGTGAGAGGTATGGAATACCGGGGCAGATTTCGCTGACGTACGATATGACATTTGTTGTGCTTCTGCTCAGCGGGCTGTACGAGCCGCCTACGCAGAAAGGAACTTCCCGGTGCGCGGTTCATCCGCTGAAACCTCAGCCGGTACGCCGCAATGAGATAACCACATACTGTGCAGATATGAATGTGATTCTTTCATATTATAAATGCATGGATGACTGGCAGGATGAGAGAAAACCTCTGCGGTATGCCTATGCCAGACTTCTGAATGCAGGCGGAAAGAAACGCATGGCTGGTTATCCGGAAAAAATCCGGAAAATTCAGGATGCCCTTCTTAAGCTTTCACGTCTCGAAAAACAGGGCGAGACAGATGTGGACCGGGTGGCAGGATGTTCCGGACAGATTATGGAAGAGGTTTTTGCGTTCCGTAAGGATGTGTGGGAAGCTTCGCTGCGGCGGATGGGATTTTATCTCGGGAAGTTCATTTATATCCTGGATGCCTATGATGACGTGGAAAAAGACGCGGAAAACGGAAATTACAATCCATTTCTTGAGAAATATAAGATGGAAGGGTTCGAAGAAGAGATACGCCGGATGCTTATGATGATGCTTTCAGAAAGTTGCAGGGAATTTGAAAAAATGCCGGTGATCCGATATGGAGATATCCTTCGAAATATTTTATATTCCGGCGTCTGGTGCCGCTTTGCGGCCATCGGGCAGAAACGCAGGGAAGAACGGGAGAAAGAGAAAAAATGTTAGATCCATACAGTGTGCTGGGAGTTCCCAGAAACGCATCTGATGATGAAATAAAAAAGGCATACCGGAAACTCAGCCGAAAGTACCATCCGGATGCCAATATTAACAATCCGAATAAGGATCAGGCTGAGGAGAAATTCAAGGAAGTGCAGCAGGCTTACGAGCAGATTATGAAAGAACGCGAGTATGGCGGCAGTGCTTCCGGAAATGGCTATGGAAGTTATGGCGGTTTTGACGGCTATGGCAGCGCAGGATCAAGTACTTACCAGGACGAGGAGAGCATGCGGAGACGTGCGGCTGCCAATTATGTGCAGAGTGGCCATTATCAGGAAGCTATGAATGTGCTGAATTCTCTTGGACAGAAAAATGGCGAATGGTATTATCTGGCCGCCTTGGCAAATATGGGGCTTGGAAATAATGTGACTGCTCTGGATCAGATCCGTGAGGCGGTTCGTCAGGAACCAAATAATATGCAGTATCGCATGCTTCTTCAGAGAATGGAAGGCGGCGGAGGCTGGTACCAGCAGCAACAGGATCCGTTTGGAGGAATGCCCACAGCAGGGGGAGATATGTGCGATGCCTGCTGCAGAACTATGGCCTGTGCCATGTGCTGGCCGGGCGGAATTTTCTGCTGTTGATAAAAATGCCGGTTTTGTCCGGGGATTGACAACGGCAGAGAGCATTAAATTGTTTGTGAGGTGGATCCTGCAGATCTGCTTTGCGATATAGAGTGCAGGTTTTCCTGCAGAGAAAAAGAGGAGGAAATCGTTATGAGCATAAGAATTGGTATTTTAGGCTATGGAAACCTTGGACGCGGCGTGGAGTGCGCGATCAAACACAATCCGGATACAGAGCTGGTTGCAGTATTCACCAGACGTGATCCGGAAACAGTGAAGATTCTTACAGAGACTGCCAAGGTTTATTCTGTAAAAGATGCAGAGAAAATGAAAGATGAGATTGATGTTCTGATTATCTGCGGAGGAAGTGCTACCGATCTTCCTGTTCAGACACCGGAATATGTAAAATATTTCAACGTTGTGGACAGCTTTGATACACATAAGAGAATTCCGGAGCATTTTGCAAATGTTGACAAAGCAGCAACAGAGAACGGTCATGTAGGAATTATTTCTGTAGGCTGGGATCCGGGAATGTTCTCACTGAACCGTATGTATGCAAACGCAATCCTTACAAACGGAAACGATTACACATTCTGGGGCAAGGGTGTCAGCCAGGGACATTCTGACGCAGTCCGCCGTATTAAAGGCGTAAAAGACGCAAAACAGTACACAATTCCTGTAGAAGCTGCACTGGAAGCTGTAAGAAACGGAGAAAATCCTGAGCTTACCACACGTCAGAAACATACAAGAGAGTGCTTCGTTGTTGCAGAGGAAGGTGCTGATCTTGCACGCATCGAGGAAGAGATCAAGACCATGCCGAACTACTTTGATGAGTATGACACAACGGTACACTTTATTTCCCAGGAGGAGCTGGATCGCGATCACAGCGGAATTCCGCATGGTGGTTTTGTAATCCGCAGTGGAAAAACCGGCTGGAATGATGAGAACAGCCATGTAATCGAGTACAGTCTGAAACTGGATTCCAATCCGGAGTTTACCTCTTCTGTTATCGTTGCCTATGCAAGAGCTGCATACCGTATGAATCAGGAAGGACAGAAAGGCTGCAAGACGGTATTTGATGTTGCACCTGCATATTTAAGTGCACTTGATGGAGCAGAGCTTCGCAAAAAATTCCTGTAAGAAACAGACTGTAACAGAGTTGTTACAGAAAGCAATATTTTTATAAATGCTCGGATCCCCGGAATATTCAGCAGGTATTTCTGATATTCCGGGGATCTTTGCGTGGATAAGAGGGTGTATGACAGGGAAAAAGCCGGAAAGAGTTGACGACAGGTAAAGAATGGTATATAATATGGACGTAAATTTGTAACAGAATTGTAAAGAATTGAATGCTTTACACACGGTTCACAGGATGGGCAGTGAAGATAACAATCAGCCGGACTTCAGAAATAGTAAATATCAATTATCTATCAAAGGAAGGTATGTATGCGAAAATTAAGCAAAAAATGGAAACTGTGGGGAATTTTTTTGATCTTGATGTTTTTTGCAGCTGGAGCGACTGTACATACAACTGCAACAGATGTACAGGCCGCAACCAAAAACGGCTTTAAAACAGAAAACGGAAAGTCCTATTATTACAAGAATGGTAAGAAAGTAAAAGGCTGGCTTACCCTCAATGGAAAGAAGTATTATTTCAATGCTTCCACAGGTGTTCAGGTAAAAGGCTGGGCAAAAGACAGCAAAGGCAAACGTTATTTCTACAATGCCAACGGTGTAAAAGGCTATATGGCAACCGGCTGGCTTACAGACAGCAAGAAGAATACCCGGTATTTTAATACCAGTACCGGTTATATGACAACCAAATGGGCAACTATCAGAAATAAGAAATATTATTTCTACAGCAATAACGGAGTTGCAGCCAAGAGTAAATTCCTTACAGATTCCAAGAATGTGACCAGGTATTTTACAAGCAAATGCTACATGGCAACCGGCTGGGCAACCAATACCAAAAAACAGAAACGTTACTTTAATCCGACCACAGGAGCCATGTATAAAGGCTTCAAGAAAATCGGCAGCAACACCTATTATTTCTACAGCTCAAGTGGAATTATGGCTACCGGCTGGGTGGAGAATACATCCAAGGGTTATAAATATTATTTTGACCCATCCACAGGTGTAATGGCTACCGGAACCAAGACAATCGACGGAAAAAAGTACACATTCAGCAGCAGAGGAGTCCTTCAGGTCAACAATAACCCGAGTACAACGACACCGACCAGTTCACGTACAATTAAGAATTTCCTTGCAAATGCACTGAAACCGGTTGGACAGACCCTTTATGTATGGGGCGGAGGCCACAATACTTCGGATGCCACCAGAAAAGGCGTAAGTTCCAGATGGAAAGAGTGGTATGACAGCAATTCCAGCTCTTATAACTATAAGAACTATATGGATCTTACAGAAGCTACAGAACAGAAAGGCCTTGACTGCTCCGGATATGTAGGATGGTCTGTATATCAGATTATGCAGAGTAAATCCGGCGGAGTGAACTATACAACAGTTTCCGGAGATATCGGTTCCTTATATACCAGCAGAGGAATGGGAACTACAATTTCTCAGTCACAGCTTTCAAGCTCCGGCTGGAAACTGTATCCGGGAGATATCGGATACAATGACGGACATACATGGATGGTTCTTGGACAGTGTGCAGATAAGAGTGTTGTGATCCTGCACTGTACACCGAATGCGGGTGTTCAGATTTCCGGAACACCGACACCGGATGGAACATATGGAAGCCAGGCAATCAAGCTTGCAGAGCTTTACATGGCCAAATATCCAGGATCCAGCAAATATGATTATCACGAATCAAGTGGTAACTATATCCGTAATGGTGCTTACTTCAGATGGAACAGAAGTACACTTTCCGATCCGGATGGATACCTGAACAAGACCGCAAATCAGATTCTTGCAGACCTGTTCTGATTAGGCAGGAAGAGAAGTACCCGAAGAAATTTCTATGTAATAATTAAATAAGATTAAGAGAAGGAGAACCTGTAAAATGCAGAGTTCTCCTTCTTTAATGTCAAATTCATTAATAAATGTTACAGAATTTTAAACTAAATAATAGAAAATCCTTGCAAACCAGAGAACACTGTGTTAATATATAAAAAGATTGAAATAAGATATTGCAGAAATGTTACATTGATTTGCTGAAATGAAAGAACAGCAGAAATGAGTAAACGAGGGCAGGTGATATGTGATCTGCCGAATAATCAGAATTCAAAATCAGATTGCGAGGGTGAACAGTCATGAAGAAAAGAATATTATGTCTGACACTGGCGCTCCTCATCAGTGGAGCACAGGTAGTTAGCGTAAGTGCAACAAGAGAAGATGAGGCAGCGCTTCAGCAGGAAATGGATGCAACCAATGAACAGCTGAATGCAACTTATTCCAGATTGGATGAGCTTTCCGCACAGAAGTCACAGATCGAAGGCGAGATCTCCACTCTTGATGCCAATCTTGTAAACGTGATGGTTTCGATCCAGACACTGGAAGGAGATATCTCCAATAAAGAAGCCGACATTGCATCTACACAGGCCAACCTTGAGAAAGCCAAGAATGCCAAGACCAAACAGTATGAAGCAATGAAAAAACGTATTCAGTATCTTTACGAGAAAGGCGGAGACGACGCATGGTTCCAGATGATGCTGAATGCAGAGAACCTGTCTGATCTTCTTACAAAAGCTGAGTACACACAGAAGACATATGAGCAGGACAGAAAGAGCCTTGAGAAATATTCCAACACCATTCAGCAGGTAGCTAACCTGGAAGCTCAGTACACACAGGAGAAGGCAGAACTTGAGGGAATGAAGCAGGAATATGAGGCAGAGTCCCAGAACCTTCAGGCACAGCTGGATGAGAAGCGTGCAACATCCGCAGATTATGACAATGAGATTGCTTATGCACAGCAGCAGGCTACAGACTATGCGAACCTTCTTGCAGAGCAGACTGCAGAGCTTCAGAGATTAGAGGCTGAGCGTATCGCCGCAGAAGAGGAAGCAAGACGTCAGGCGGAGGCTGAGGCAGCAGCAAGAGCGCAGGCAGAGGCAGAAGAGGAAGCAAGACGCCAGGCAGAGCAGGATGAGGCGGACGAGAGCGAAGACGTACAGTACGATGAGGACGGCGACGTGATCGAGAATGCAGATGAGGATACTGCAGAAGATGACACCGAGGATGTGGATGAAGATGCAGACAATGGTGAGAATGATGATGCGTCCGAGGATACTGAGAATACAGAGGATAATGCAGACGCAGATTACGATAACAGCACAGACGCATCTGAAGAAAGTGCAGAGGACACATCTAATGCAGAGTATACCTCTTCTGACAGCGGAAGTTCTTCTTCCTACAGTGGTTCCGGTTCTTCCGTTGTAGATTATGCCACACAGTTTGTCGGAAATCCGTATGTATGGGGCGGAACAAGCCTTACCAACGGTGCAGACTGCTCCGGTTTTGTACAGAGTGTATATGCCAACTTTGGTGTAAGCCTTCCGAGAACTTCCTATGAACAGCAGAATGCAGGTACAGAAGTATCCTACGCAGATGCACAGCCGGGAGATCTGATCTGTTACGGTGGACATGTGGCTATTTATATGGGCAACGGACAGATCGTACATGCATCCAACTCTCAGGATGGAATCAAGATCAGCAACGATGCGACATACAGAACTATCGTTTCTGTAAGACGTCTTGTATAAGGCGAACAGACAACAGAAAATAAAAGTACAGCAGCCTGGCAGCAGTTTGCCAGGCTGTTTTTTTGCGTTTACAAATGTATCGGAAAAATATGATCAAAAATATGTAAATATGATTGAAATAGTATTGACATATAATTAACAGGGTGTTATTATAATGTCAGTATAATTCCATATTGAACATAGCAAGTGCTGAGGGGATCTGACAGTCATTGATTATCAGATGCCAGCAGAAAAGGGAATCAGGTGTGAAACCTGAGCGATCCGGTCACTGTAACGGAGGAGCGAATCTCATAGTCCATTGTACGTATGTATGAGAAGGAGAGAGGATGCGATGACGCTGAAGTCAGGAAACCTGCTTTGTATGGCGAGGTTAAACTTCCGTGTAAAGTGTAACAACCATTTCAGGGACTCCGCACCCCTGGGACGTTGTCTACTTTTTTACGAGAGTAGGCATTTTTTTATGGAATACGCCTGTTCATATGAATTATACATGATTAAATGGCAGGCGATACTACTCCGGATACATTCGTTCCCTCCGCGCACTCATGAACGGATTATATTTCTACCCCGGGGTGGCATCGCTACCTCTTTTTTTATGGGAAAATTAAGAGGATATATGATCCGGGAGGAGATAAGAATCATGGAGAAACCATATTGGGAAGGAAAAGAGTATTCCTATTTCAGCCACAAAAAATGCGAGTATTTTCCATGCCATAAAGGAGTAGATCCGGAGAATTTCAACTGCCTGTTCTGTTATTGCCCGTTGTATGCACTGGGAGATAAATGCGGCGGTAATTTCCACTTTACAGAAAGTGGGATCAAGGACTGCACGGCGTGTAAACTTCCTCACAGAAGAGAAAATTACGGATATATCACAGGGAAGTACCAGGAACTTGCGGATATGATAAGAAAACAGAGAGAAAATTCTCAGGCAGATGAGAAGAGATAATAGAGAATATATAATATAGTTATAAATAATAGTTCGAAATAATGAGCCAGCTCTGACACATAGAAAAATGTGTGAGCTGGCTTTTTTACTTTATCAGGTCATCTGGTCTGCAGGAACACTTTTAATTTTGGAAGCTGGTTGTTCAGGATCAGCTGTTCCGGGAACATGGCCTGGTGAACAAACTCCGCGGCATAGGTAAAATCGCCAATGTGCTCCGGACCGTGACTGTCGCTGGAGAGAAGCAGTGGCAGATCATATTTTCGACAGCAACGAAGGATCTCGAAACAGTTTTCTCTTGTGTCACCACGATAGCCATAAGGCGCAAGAGAAGCTTCATTGATCTCGAAGATGGTTCCGGTTTCTTTTGCAGTTTGGGCAAGAACTTCATAATTTACCGGATAGTGTGTGTTATCGCTGTGGCCGAGGATCTTGACGCAGGGATTTTTCATAACATTGACAAAAGCTTCGGTGTTTTCGTCCCTGGTACCGGGGCGGTAATTCCAGGAATGCATGCTTGCAATGGCGTAGTCAAGTTTACATAATAATTCCTGATCCAGATCGATACTTCCGTTCCGATCCAGGATATTCAGTTCAATCCCGTAGAGCAGGTCTACGCCGAAATGTTTTTTCGGAGAATAGGTAAGGCTGCGGAAATAGGAGGAAGTTCCGGCTGCCAGAGTGCCGGGACCGTGATCAGTGATCCCGAGAAGCCGGAGACCTTTTCCTGCGGCCGCCCGGGCCATGTTGGTGATAGTACATTCCGTGCCGTGACCGCTGGCGATGGAATGGGTATGCATATCAGAAAGATACATAAAAATACACCTCTTTTGCTGTTTGAGAACATGTGACAGAGCGGAATACGAATGTCCGCTTTGTATAAATTTTTTCTGAAAAACAAAGGAATTCCTATATAAATCCAAGTATGGCAGAGCAGAAAAACAAAGTCAATAGAGAAAAACATAAAAATACAAAAAACAAATAAAATCAACAGGGCGCAACCGATAAAAACCACAAAAACAGCTATAAACACATGTTGGATTTCGTTGACATCGAAGTAGGGGTAAGGTATAATAAAACTACATGAGCACATAGCCGGACAGGAGCGGTTCTGGAAGCGGGAAGGCGGACAGATCACCAGAAACAACCGGTTATGAGAAAGGAGAATCATGGAGAAATTTCATATAGCAGATATCCCGAAAACAGACAGGATCACACATCTTGTGGATAATCTTTATGCAAAGATGCCGGTGATCGAATCTGCCAGAGCCAAGCTGGTCACAGAGTCCTATAAGCAGACCGAAGACGAGCCGATCATCACCCGCAGAGCCAAGGCATTTGCCCACATCCTGCGTAATATTCCCATCATTATCCGTGATGAGGAACTGATCGTCGGAAGCAGCACCCTGGCTCCGAGAGGATGTCAGACATTCCCGGAGTATTCTTTCCAGTGGCTGGAGGATGAGCTGGACACAGTGGCTACCAGAACA